>Ga0172362_10000933_pt1 | contig 24698 bp, 22 predicted proteins | sample LakKivs1_kivu2a2_FD_114534 | JGI IMG/M metagenome (GOLD analysis project Ga0172362, IMG submission 114534) | Sediment microbial communities from Lake Kivu, Rwanda - Sediment s1_kivu2a2 | ecosystem: Environmental > Aquatic > Freshwater > Lake > Sediment | place: Rwanda: Western Province, Lake... | reverse complement strand
GCATTCAATTGGTCGAACTATAGCGTCCATCTTACATTGCGTTCAACGGACAACGATGGAATCGGGGTGATGTTTTACTATACAGATGCCAACAATTATTACAAACTCGATTTAGACCTGCAAAGGACTTTCATCAAGGTGTTCAAGAAGATGAATGGCGTGGAGAGCACCATCGCAAACGTCACCGCCAGTGCTCCTTACACAACTGGGGAAGATTTTAATATCGATGTATCCGTCTATAACGGTCAAATCAGCGCGAAGGTGAAGCAGGTGGACATCTTTGGCGGTCCAATCAGCGACAGCAGTCTGACAAAAGGCACGTTTTGCTTATATGATTGGGGCAATATGACCTCGCTCTTTGATGATGTTTTAGTTGAATCACTCGAGCCTTCAACATCAGTGGCATCATGGGAGCAATATTAAAGGAAGACACAGGGCATAAACAAACAAAGGACGCGACAAAGGAATGCGCGTCCTGTAACCGTTATCATTCTGGTAGCGATAACGGGATTTGAACCCGTGTTTCAGCCTTGAGAGGGCTGCGTCCTGGACCAGGCTAGACGATACCGCCACTTAAAAATCTGGCTGGGGCGGTAGGACTCGAACCTACGACCTTCTGATCCAGAGTCAGACGTCTTTCCAGCTCGACTACGCCCCAGCAAAAAAACTTGAAAATGCCTATTATTCTCACTAAATTTCAAAAATAAGTTGAGATAAGATTCGTCTCTGCGTCAAGCTTTTTTAACCACTCACAGCTCCCTCATTTCCCGCGGAAGTGGTTTATCAGCCATAAAAGAAGTGTGAGAAGCAGACTGAGGATGATGCACGTTGCGACGGGAAAATAGAATGACCAGCGTTTCCCTTTTACATGTATATCCCCGGGCAAACGCCCAAGAAAAGGGACATGCGGCATGAGAAGCAAAAGAACACCCACCACAATCAGAATAATTCCCAAAAAAATCAGAGTCTTGCCCAATTGTCCGAACACGCCCATCTCTCTCCTCAGTCATCGATAAAAAATAACGTCATGTTCAACCAGATGTCCACCATGGTAAACAAATCTTCCAGAAAAGAACGCTTCTCCGTCAAGCCACGGGAGAAAAATGCGGTCGCCCTCCCAGAGCGGTAATTTCACAATGTCCGCATCTCTGACCCATTCAAGATGTCCCTCCTCCGAATCGATGAGGTTCCCCTCAAACTCACGAGCTGTAAAGACAAAGACATACCAGTCATTCTCGCCATCAAAACCAGGAAAAGTCAGGATGCCCTTGAGTCGGGGATTTTTGATGATGAGTCCACTCTCCTCCCTTACTTCGCGAACCACACATTCTTCAGGAGTCTCACCGGATTCCACCTTGCCGCCCAATCCATTCCACTTGCTGGCGTGGATGTCATCATCCCTCTTCACCCTGTGAATCATGAGTGTCATCCCATCTTTCTTGACGTAACAAAGCGTGGCGAGAACCATATTACTCTCCTCAAGCGTTCACTTTATGAAATATGTTGCACCACAGAGGCATAGAGTTCACAGAGAATATCTATAGTTTTAAAACTCCGTGCTCTCTGTGTCTATGTGGTGATTATTTCTTAAGTTTTTATGTTTTTCTCTTCATCACGCGAACAGTGAGATTATTTCCCGGGAATATGCGCATAACGTCATATTCCTCCACCTTTCCTTGCGGGAGACTGATGCGCAGAGGGGTTTGCAACTGTCCAACTGTGGCATTTTTTCGGGGATACTGGCAATTGATGATGACCGGCGGATGAAAGGTTGAAACAAGATAATCATAGCGAAAATATGCCTCGTAGGGGATATTTTTATGGACGATGCCGGCGGTATCAAGAATGGTATAATCAGGCAGGAGGTAACCTATTATGCCGATTTCATCAGCGATGAGCGGGCTCCCTGCGGGTATATTTTGCCGGATATATGAGGCAACGTCCTTATAAAGTTCATGGCGGGCATGATAAAAAGTGTTTACATGTGGCTGGCGGTATCCCAAGAAAAGGAGAAAAGCAAGAAGCGCCACATAGACAATGCGCGGGCGTCCCTTGAGTGCCGAGAAATCCTCCGCATCCCCTGAAAAAAAGGCAATGCCCCCCGCAAGCGCCATCGGATAAAGAAGCCAGAGGGGATAATAATACCATTTGTAGCTCCCCGGCACACCAATCAGCCAGTATGACACCTGATGAATGATAATCCAGAATAGAAGCAGTCCGTGTCTTCGCCTCAAAAGTGCGATAAGTCCAAACCAGGCGCATAGGGAGAAAAACGGGACTTCGGCATTAAGAAAAAATTCACGCCACGTTTGATAAAAGCCGGTGGAAAATGGAATCCAGATATTCATCTGCGCGCCCTGACGCGCCTTGGCATAAAGCGTGTTTGGAAAAATATCCCCAAAATAGATGTAACTGAAAACAAGCCAGGGAATAATGAGTAGAACCGGCGGAATCAAAACTCCATAAATAATCTTTCTCTTTTTCCAGAAGAGAAGAGCCGTGCAGATTATGAAAAATAAAAGCCCCTCCATGCGGGTCAAGGCGTAAAGACACTGAAAAATCGCCGATGTTTTCCATTCTTCACGGTTAAAGTAATAGAGCGATGCCATGATAAAGAAAAAACAGAGCGGGACTTCATTTCCAAAAAGCTGCATCACGGGAAGGATGAAATAAAGGATGAGACCTGCGGCAAAGCCAATCACCTCCTGTCCCTTCCGCCGGAAATATTTATAACAGAAGAGCGAACTCCCCAACAGAAAGCTGGAACAGATGAGACGCACCGAGACAATCGGCGATAATCCAAGTCTCAAAAAAAGGACGATGAGAATTGTAAACAGTGGCGTGGTTGTTCCCAGAACCCTCTCACCCGGATTAAAAACCCAACCGCCCCCTTTAGCGATATTCATAGCGTAACGAATGGTTATAAAAAAGTCATCCATGTCCACCCGATAAATGAACAGGGCGCAAAGGGCGCCTGTCAGTGCAAGAAAGGGAAATACCCTTCGCATAAATATAGGAAATTTATTTCCCTGGAACAAATTAATCGCTCCTTCACTCAAATTTAACGATTATATGTGAACTATCCATTATATATCTACAGTTTTTTTCTCAATATCTCCCACATAACAAACCAGATAATAAAGCACAAACCACAGATTACTGAGGCATAACCATATTCTCTCCCGGAAAATCTGTAAAGGGTCTGAACGCGTCCGATGAGAAGGGATATACGCCCAAGAACGGTGAACCCGAAGGAAGAGCCGAAGGTTACCATCAGGAAGAATGTCCCAACAAGGGCAATCTGCTTGAGCGGTGTCTTATGTTCCACGGAAAAAAAGAAATAAATCAGAACGGATAGAACACCCACCATCAGGAGGGCATTGTTTAAAACGGATACCCCCGACCACGCCAGCCACGACAGATTGCGCCCTGTAATGGGAAGCATCGTTCCATTCACCTGCAAAATCAGGTCACTCTGGGCACGTCCCAGAAGACGCAGTGCGGCAAACATTCCAATTATGAGCGCAAGGGGCAAGCGAGAGAGCCAGGCGACCTTTTCCACAAGGCGAAGAAGAAGGAGTATCGCAAGAATGAGCGCTCCTAATCTCGCCCAGCCGCAATTAGAAACCCCGTTAAAAGATTGCTTCAGTGGCAAAATAAGATTCGGGATAAGCGTTCCTGTGATTGCCTGAATGAACCCATATCCTGCTGAAACACCAACAAAGAGGTGCTCGGCAAATTTATAAATTGGATTATCCCTGTAAAGAAAACTGAAAATTGCCAGTGTGAGAAAAACGGTTATCCATGCCCCAAGCACGTCCATATTATACCTCTGCCTTCGCCCTTTTCGCTTTTATAATTGACATGATATATAACACGTTCCCAATAAAAATAAAACCAACTATGAGCATATGGGCGATGGATTGTACTCCCATCCCTGCCATGCCCGAGCCGGGGCGTCCAAGGAGATTCTCGTATTCCGCCGCACCGACAAGCCCACCCAGAAATCCCTCAATCTGCCCCGTCTGCATGAATGAATACAGGTCTGGCGTCATCACGGCGGTCACTCCCGTCACCATCCGCACCTTGTAACGTGACTGCACCTGCTGAAGCCACTCACGCACACCGGGAGAACCTGCACTGAGACTGCACAACATTGCAACCTGTTTGATGTTTTTAACGTCCTTCATCATCGGGAGTTTCTCCACAGGTGTGCCAAAGTTATCCGTAGGATACGTTTCAACTATTGATGCGCCGATTTTTGCCATCGCCACATCCATACCGGTCTTATAACCCAGATTTACATAATCCTTCCCGTATTCCTTGTGAATGCCCTCCCGTGCGAGGTCTGCCGTAACTTTCTTGAAAACCATATCTGCAAGGGGTGGACCAGTGTCAAAAACGGCTATGGAGATTATTTTGACATTTCGTTTCATGAGTTGATAAACGAGCGCCTCGTGCATGGGGCGAAGTTCCGCCTCACTGCCGGGTCCATAATCAACAGAGAGGAAAAATACAGAGCCAGCTGGCAGGCTTTCCACGGCTTTGTAAAATCCGAGCGTCTGAGGGCTTAATTTATACTTCAGCTTTAAAGGCACCCTGAGAAATATCAAGACCACAAGCCCGATGCTTAAGAATATCCAGCGCCTGTCAAATTCTTTTACCATCATACTTACATCCGCACCTTACAATGTCAGTCACCTTTAAGATATGGACGCTCAATTCCGACTAAGATGCGCAAGCCAGTAACGATGACGCCCATAGCGGCGCCGATAATGAGTCCACGCTGTCCCGCCGCATTGGGAACCGTCATAAGCCACTCGGCAATACGCGGAAAAATTGACGAAATAGCCGCACCAAGGGGAACTCGCCCAATCATCACCAACGTCCCTGAAATAAGGAGAAGACTTGCTCTAACATTTCGCGCCCGGAATGCCCGAAATGCCGCTGATGCAATATAAAAGGCAAGAAGGGCATACATGGTTGCGCCGAGAGGCATCACGATGTTGATGAAGAGATAATAAAATTCGCTCCCGATGGAGACATCGCCTCGCTGGACAATGTTAATTATCCCCACAAGTATCATCATTAACATTGAGACGATTAACACAATCTTGTATCGCCAATCATTACCACGGCGCCGGACGATATGGAGATTAACCCTCAGGATATTCAAAACACCAAGAATCCCAGCCACCGCCATCAGAATCAGACACCACTGCTCTACTTCATCAGCCACACCCTTCACCTCAGGCACGTTCAGAAAAAATTTCAGAATGACTAAGGTTCCGATAATAATGGTGATGAACATTGGAATCTTTTCACGCAACTTCCCTTACTCCCTGCCAATCAAAATCCGTTCCACCTTCATGCCTGCAAAACATCGGAGGCAATCGCCTCTTATATGACAATCTTTAAAACCACTTTTTCAACACATCAAGCAATCCCGGATAAATGTTAGCCGCAATGATGCCAATTATAAGCACGGCAATAACAAACACCTTGAACCAGTCAGAGGTTTTAATTCCTGCAAGAACCTTCGGGTCGCGGGAAAGATAAGCCGATGCGGCATAAAACTCCTCCGCAAGAAGGGTATAATCACATGCGGCAATAAAGAAAGGCAGTTGAGGGATTATTGCCGTGCCGCTCACCTGAATACAACCGGCTTCAAAACCGGTCTCTGCAAGGATGAGCGATTCGGCATAAAATGCCCCCATGAAAATATTTGCCGCGGGGCGTTCCCGGAGAATTATACCATCCACGCCTGCCGCAAAGGCAAACTGGTCGTTTGAAAGATAGCGGATATTATCAGGTCTGAAGACATCGGGGCGTCCCTCAGCGATAAAATTTTCCCTGACAGTCTCCTCGCAAACCGTCAAAACCAAAGGCGTGCAAGTTGGGACAATCAGCGATGAATCATAACGTGCGGCAACCCTTGCCACATGTCCCAGTATGGCAATCCCCGCAAGCGTTTGAATCTCATCAAGGTCGTCGATTCCCGGAACAAACATGACCGGTCTGCCCATCTCTGTTGCGCGTCCCACTGCCTCTTCGATCGCATCGATGCCAGCTATTCGCCGAAGATGAAGAGTGCGTCCCTTCCGCACAGCTCTCAGAAAAAGGATAAACAGGAATGAAAAAATTATCATGGCGACAAGTACATTCAGATTTCCCACCTGAAAAAGTCCGGTCTTGCTCGCAGTCTCCTCTGCTCCAGCAGAAGAGATAAATAAAAACAGGCAAATGAGCACTACAATTATTGAGTAATACTTTTTGCCCACCCTTTTTCCCGTCCGCCATCTCCCCTTTCGGTCGTGCCTCCCGCCACCTGCACAATACCAGCAATATGCAAGGGCAAGAACCGCACCTCCCGCATCGAAAAGCCAATCTCTTACATCTGCCGAACGACCGGGAACATAAATCTGATGAATCTCATCCGTTGCCGCAAAAATAAGGCAGAAAAGAAAAATATAAAGGATATTGCGGATAAGATATGTGCGAGGAATATGATAGAAATCTGGCATGAAAACGGCGCGGAAGAGAAGCAATGAAAGGGCGCCATATTCCAATCCGTGAAGAATCTTGTCCATGTTGCGGAACCACATGGCGGGGAGTGTATTAGCGGGGCGTGAGGAGAGATAAAAAATAATTCCCAGACACATAACAGCGGGCATCCATCTCATTGACAGATGGAGCATGAGCCGTGGAGTGGTCGCCGCTCCGTCGACAAAGCTATGGAGCGTCGGCGACAACCGGCGATTATTCTCTGGTCTCATCGTCCGCTGATACAGGTGACTGCACCGTCTTTCTGTGCTTTTTATCCTTGAATCGCTTCTTATGTTCTATAAGGCGGCGTTCTATCTTTGCCAGCACATCATCAAAACACGTTTGAAGATTCCCATGCTGTCCTGCCGCCTCCATCTGGAAATGTCTGGATTTTATCAGGATTTCAACCTTGTGGCGGAATTTCTCCTGCGTCATGATTATCTCAATAAGCTGTATGTCCGGGTCGAACCTCCGGAGTTTTCCAACCTTTCTGGTTACCAGTCTTTTAATCTCCTCAGAGATTTCAAGGTGTCGGAGTGTGATTCTAATCTCCATAACAACTACTTTCACAATAATACTTCTGACAGGAGACCTCAGACCCGAGAATGCCAATGTCTGCCATGCACTTTATCTCAACGTCTTTTTTTCGGGATTTCACCTTCCGAGGCGGTACGTTCACGGCGCTCATCCGGCGTAAGATCAATATAAAATCTCTCTCCCAGATAAATCTCTCGAGCACGCGGGTCATTAACGAGGTCGCTCGCCTTTCCCGTTATTTCCACCTTGCCCTCATAGATGAGATAAGACCGGTCTGTCACCTGAAGGGCTTCCCGAACGCTGTGGTCTGTAATCAGGATGCCCAGATTATGGTCACGGAGCTGGTAAATGATGTTCTGCAATTCCTCCACCGATTTGGGGTCAACACCTGAAAACGGCTCATCAAGAAGCATGAAGGCGGGTCTTGGGACAAGCGCCCGCGCAATCTCCACGCGACGGCGTTCTCCGCCGGAAAGGGTATACGCCTTGTTATCGGCAAGATGTGCAATCCCCAGTTCCTCCATCAGCCACTGCAATCTTTCCTGACGCTCAGATTCAGTCATGGGCATAACCTGGAGGATAGCAAGGATGTTTTCCCTGACCGTAAGTTTGCGAAAAACGGAGACCTCCTGTGCCAGATATCCCATCCCAAGGCGGAAACGGCGATACATGGGCAGGTGTGAGATATCCTGGTCATCAAAAAAGATTAAACCCTCTGTGGGCTTAACAAAACCAACAATCATATTGAAGGTAGTTGTCTTGCCCGCCCCATTAGGACCGAGCAGTCCAACAATCTCACCCTGTTTCAGTTCAATACTCACATGGTTGACGACAATGCGACCACCATATTTCTTGACAAGTCCCTCAGTGTGCAGTGTGTGCAAAATTTAACCCCTTTCTTACCTTATTAACAAAACATATATAAAGAACTGAATAAAATCAAGGTTCTCCACTGTCAAGACTCTTTCCCGTTTTATGGGATAAAATGTTGCAACTCATGAATGTAACCTATTCCTCTCATGATTACAATCCACAGACGACACAGACAATGTTTTTAAATCTTCCATCTGCGAAAATCTGTTGATTGACATCAAGTTTTTACCTTCTTGAATTCCTGCGAGTAAATGAAATTGGTGAAGGTTGAAAAAATAATTCAATCCTTGACTGGAAATTGCAAAAAACTACAATCCTTTCCGATTCACTTTCAGTCGTTTTATAAAAGCGATTCTCATATTTTTTGTAATGGAGTGTGTTCCATGTGTTATTTGAGAAAAGGTAGATATTCCATTTTGCCTCTTGTCGTTTTCTTTTTTTTCCTGACAATTTGGGTGACGGCGACGCCGAAGATTTCATGTCCTGAACCGATCTGGAAATTCAGAAAGGCAATGGAGGGGGAAAAGGTCAAGCATAGTTACAAGATTCAAAACAAGGGGACAGATATTCTGCAAATCAACGAGGTGCGAGGTTCTTGTGGATGCACGGACGTCAGGGCGTCATCCAAATCAGTTTCTCCGGGTGGCGAGACCACCATTGATGTCGATTTCAACACCACGGGAAGATATGGCAAGCAGACAAAATATATCTACGTCAAGTCCAATGACCCCACAACCAGCGTCCTGAGGCTGACACTTTCCGGCGAGGTGCAGAAAAAACCCGCACCCGAAATCGCCCTTCGCCCATATTCCTGGAATATCCTGGGTCTGAAGGTGGGCGAAAGTCGGAATACCACCGTTTCCATCATGAACATTGGAGACCGCCCGCTTGAAATAAAGTCCATCACCACATCTCGCCCTGCAGTCCGCGCCAAACTCCTCGGTCCTACAGCAATTGCCCCCGCCGGACGTGTCAATATGGAAATCTTCTACACACCAGATATGGAAACAGGCGTCATACGCGACCACATCAATATCGAATCCAACGACCCCAAGAGAAAAGTTTACACCTTCCTGCTCTACGGCAGGATTGACTATGAATCATCAGGATTAACCATTTCTGTCATTGGTGCCCAGAAGGAGGGAGATAACAGCATCATTGACCTGCATTTCCGCAACAGTCAGAATAATAGTATCACTGTCAAGATACCTGATGCGCAGGAACCGAACACTGCTGTTGTAGCAGGCGGTGCACTGCGCAAGTTCAGCGTCATTGTGCCGACAAAAAAGATTATGGAAACCAAAACGGTGCCAGCAAAGACACCAGAGTTGAAAATGCCTCTGGTCATGCCGACCCCTGGGATAGGAGACATTGGAAGTCTGAAGATCGAGGTTCAGTTGCCAATCCGCCAGATGGTGAAGGAAAAACCTGTCAGTGTGATAGGCGTGGGCGAAACATCACCCAAACCTACACCCACACCTGTGGCTCCCATATTTGGCGTGAAGCCTGAAACGTCAGTCCCGCCTGCACCAAAACCACAATAAAAAATCTGCCACATAGTTGAATTGGATAAAGAGTGGATTTTTAATCAGGGCTTCTCGAAGAGGAACCTGCGAGTCATAGCTACTGCTTCAGATTCTTTAGCCACTTTTTAACATCATCCGCCCTTTTACCACCGAGTTTCAGGTATGCTTCAAAGTGCTCAATCGCCTTCTGAGGATTTTTCAGGTAATCGCTGTAAATAATCCCCAGATTCAGATGTGCGCTCTCGGAGTTGGGGTCTGAGGCGAGTATAGATTCAAAATACTCGGCGGCGCGGGCGTAATTCTTACGCTTCATCTCAATGATTCCGAGATTATTCAGGGCGGATGTGAATCGGGGTAAATAATAAATCGCCTCTTTATATTTCTCCTCAGCCTTGTCAAGCATGTCCATGTTTAGATACAGATTCCCCCATTTAAGAAAGAAGTGAGGATTCTGGAGGAAATTTTTTCTGGCATTGATAAACACCCGTTCAGCACGTTCCTGCCTGCCTGTGAGGCGATACATATCGGCGAGTTCCGAAACGGTATCCAGTGAAAGGGGGTCAGCCTTCAGGGCGTCAATATATTCCAGCAGGGCGGCTTGATAGAGCTTGTTTCCGCTATACTGACGTGCCTTATCCATATGGAAGGCAAAATTATCCATGCTCATTTTTTTCCTGTCAATATAGCGGTCAAGATTTTCTTTTTCCTCCCTTTTCGCTTCAGCGGTTTGTTCCCCGAAGAGACTGGGGAATAAGGCTCTTTCCACATCGTTAATGGGTGGAAGCGGCTGGGTGGGCTTCACTTCCTTTTTAACCTTCTGGGATGTGAGCCCAGAGATTAATGGAAAAGGTGAACCCGCCGATGTTTGCTCCACCTTTGCGGGCGAGGCAGGAGGTGTTGATAATGATGGCTGGGGGATCAGGGTAGGAACGGGTGTTGGTGCAGGCAGTGTCGGTGATTCAACTCTTGACGGGTATGGCGGATTTGAGACAGGCGCCACCGATGGCGTTTGGGTCGGGGCGTTTCTTGATGCAAGTTGCCTATCAATCCTTTTTGCTTTAAGTTTTGCACTTTCAAGGGCAATCTGCGCATCTCTGTAATCAGGAGCCATGTCTATCGCCTTTTGAAAATAGACAATCGCCCTGTCGGGCTCGTTCTGTTGAAGGAAACAATGTCCCAGATGATAATAGACGGCTGGTCGTGGGGAAATCTCGACCGCCTTCAGATATTCTTCAATGGCAAGGAGATATTCACCCTTATTTTCAAGTCTTTGCCCACTACCGAAATGGTCAATAGCCTCGCGCCGCATATCATCGGGGGTTTTTTCATAAAGGAAGGAACAAGAGGAAAATATCAAAACAAGCAGAAGGAGAATGAGAAGACAGAACGGATATGCACGCATGAAAACACCCTTTGTCCCACAAAAAGGGGGGCAGACGGTCTTGCTTTCATTTATCATGAATACTCATTCCCTCCATAATTAAGGATTCTTCAGACTTTTTATTGAAAAACCGTCTCGTCTGCCAATTTCCCATTCACGAAGTTGAATACCTTCTTGGGGATGCCGAAAAGGGTGTAATAATGATATTCCTCCCTTATTATATCCCTTGTTGCAACCATTTGCGCCTTGTCGGGATAACCATATGTTACAAGGACACGCTCCTTGTCCGAGACTGGTCCCTCATAAGCAATATGTCTATTCACAAATTGGAACATGACGTCCTTTTCTAAATAAAGCCATTCAATCACATAATCGCCCCTTGAAGAGAGATATGAGGAACTGATATACTCAGGTGGACCGTATTTCTGTTTAACATCCTTTTGCTCCTGTGAAAGGAGAAAATGCGGACCGCTCGTATTATTCTTATTATAGGCTCTGACATTCCAGCGAGTCTGGAAATCTCTGGCGGCATACCGGCGATATCGCTTCTCCATCACAGGTTTGCCATCAGCGTCATACCTTATGAAGAGGGGTTTGTTAGAGATGGCGCATCCGGCGGCAAAAAGGATAAAAAAAGACAAGAATGATGCAACATTAATACCTATCTTGCGATTCATGAGCATAAATCCTTTCAGCAGTTCGAAAAAATGTCACTTTAAATTTAACAAACACATTACATTTTTTCACATAATAAATCGGGCTCAACATGTCAACACCTTTAGCGGACTTGGACAATCTTTCTTACAAGACCGGTGAAAAAAGGCGGCAGGCGTTTTCAGCGGCATGAATCCAGTTGGAACGCCTGCTGAATTTTTCACGGTCAACTTCCCCTGCATCATCCAGGTCCCTGAGAAACTGCCTGTCCAATTCAAGTATCAGTGAGGGTGAATAAATCAGGCAGTTGACCTCAAAATCAAGCTGGAGGCTTCGGATATTAAAATTGGCTGTTCCAACGGACGCCAGAACACTATCAACAAGGAGCACCTTGGCGTGGAACATCCCCTTCTTATAACGCCAGATGCGGACTCCAGCCCTCAGCATATCCTCCCAGTAATAGCGTGCCGCAAGATAGGGAATCCATTTATCCGGTGGCTGTCCCTGCGTCAGGAGACGGACGTCCACACCCATGTTAGCGGCAATGCGGAGCCCATCAATCATCGTCTCGTCCGGTATGAAATATGGGGTGGATATCCAGAGGCGGTGTCTGGCACGGGAAGCAACTGTGTAATACCATTCCCTGATGGCATTGACCTTCTGGTCGGGTCCTCCCGCAATAACCTGAACCACATGGTCGCCACCCGCCGGTGGCTCTTGAGGAATCTCTTCATCATAACTCAATTGTTCCCCTGTGGCAAAATGCCAGTCCTCGGCAAATACGTATGTCAGACTTCTGACGGCAGGACCCTGAATTCGGAGATGGGTGTCTCTCCAGAAGCCGAGACTTGGATCCCCACCGATATATTCCTTTCCAATATTCATGCCGCCCACAAATCCTGTCTTCCCATCCACAATGAGAATCTTTCTATGGTTGCGAAGATTTATCTGGAGACGTCTTCTGAAGATATTGAGGGGTAAAAATGGGGCAACCTTTCCACCTGCCTTCAAGATGGGGCGGAGCGCCGCTCCCGGAAGGGTGCGGGAGCCAATTGCGTCATAAAGGAGCTTTACCTGGATTCCATGCTGTGCCTTCCCTGCAAGCCGTTCAATGAATTGAATCCCGACTTCATCATTTTCTAATATATATGTCTGCAGGTAGATGGATGAGGTGGCGGCATCAATGGCTTTAAACATCGCCTGATAAGCCGCCTTCCCTTCATAATAAAGCGATATATCATTACCTGACGTTGGGGGGAGGTCTGTGATACGTGTCATAAGCTCACAAAGCGGAGACCAGTATTCGGATGTCACACCTTCAGGGAAGACTCCCTGTTTGCGTGAAGGTGTCGGATAAAAAGTGTGGAAATCACTCCTGTGGCGCCTCTTTCTGGTAAGAGGTCGTTCAATATGATTGTTTCCAAAGAGAATAAACACAATTGCCCCGATATAGGGCAGAAAGATGATGGCGAGAACCCAGGCAAGGGCAGAGACAGGCTCTCGCTTCCTCTTCAGGGCGGTTAATACCAGTCCAAGGGTAAAGAGATAACCGCACAGGTAAATGATGTACAAGATGGTGTTATACGACATCTCTAAGGAACCCTCAAACTACCTTCGGCGGCGGATTTTCCTCATCAACTTTTTCATCAGCCATTATTGCCCGGCTGAGAGTGACTCCATATCCCACTATCCTGCACTGAGCCGATTTATTCGTGTGATAACCCGATGTCTTTGTCGTTGTCTGACGGAGGACAAGGACATCAACCTCTTCAGGTTTTTCCACCTGAATGGTCATGTCTCTGCCAAACCCCTCGATGAGTCTCCTGCAATTTCCCCTCGTTATCCGTTTCCCGAAATCAAACCCCTTCTCTGCAAGCAAAACATTGTAAAGATAGGGATATTGCGTCGCCCCCACAGAATTAATAGAGACCTGAATCTGTATCCCCATGAAACTCTTCGGTGAATCCTTGAACTTCACCATCAGCCTGATATCAATAGGAAATTCCCCCTTATCCCCCGTTTTTCGCATCAGTAGCATCGAGGTTATGGCGATGTCTTTATGCTCATCCCGCTGTAACAGAGTCAATACATTTTCAAGTGCCTCCATCTTTACGAGAAGGGTGCTCGGTTTGTAAGCTAAAGGTCTTCCTGATAAAAGGAAGATGGCAAGAAATGCCCCACCATCGAGGAGCAGTATGTTTCCAAATGTTCTATCGATATTGAAATAAAGCCAGTATGAGCCACATAGATAGGCTGAAACGATAAGGAGAGTGCTCAGACATCCTATGGAGGAGTTTGGTGTGAAAAAGTTATGCGCCCATTGCAGTGACTTCCTGTAGTGCTCTTTTATTTTATTCCACTCATCTGTTGTCACTGTTTCCCACTTCTCTGAAAGAAGAGGGCTTGCCAGCGCTGGTTTATTGCTGATAGACTTCATGCCCGTGAAAAAGATAGCAACAATGACAGGGATGAATCCAAGCCAGAGGTAGTTGGTCTGGATGGCAATGCCGACCAGCATAAGTAATATAACGAGCGCCATGCGCCAGAAAAGAGGCATGGCGGGGAAAAGAAGAAAACCGCCCTGAGCGCTTTTATCCTTTTGCGCCATTGGTTATATACCGTTTCTCAACTCTGCCGTTCCCTCGGTCTGCCAGTAAAGCGGACAGGCACCGACGCAGATTTCAGCGTACTTGCATCCGCGACATTCGCTCGGCATATATTTCCTATTCTTGAAAAATCTTGACTTCTTCCCATGCCACAATTTTGCAAACGGCTCACTCAGGAGATTCCCGACCGGTTCATCATAACTGGAACAGGGAAGGATAGACCCGTCCGGCGCAATGCTCAAGAGTCCATCACATGCGGCGCATGATTTATTCCCAAGCCCCTCCGCAATCGGGTTAAAGATGCAATAGGGCGTGGGGGAATACCACATGAAACGCAGACCCGCATCTCTTGCCTTTAATCTGATTGCGCGCAAGATGGGCGGCAACTGCGTATATTTCAGCCCGAGCTCACCCCTGTGGCAGATTGCCATCCCGCAGGGAATCATGAGATTCATTGAAAATCTGTCCAGACCGAGGGATTTTAAAAAGGGGATAAATCCATTGGCGGCATCAGAAACATTCAGGGCATTCAGGGTGGTATTTGTGTGAGTCGTGATACCCGCCGCCCTCAAGAACTCAATGCCTTTCATGGTTTTCTCAAAAGAGCCGACAACGCCGGTGAGGCGGTCATGAAGCGTTGCGTTTGATGCCTCAAGACTGACCTGAGCGCTGTGAAGTCCGGCATCCTTAAGACGGCAGGCGGTTCTCTTATCAATCAGTGTGGCATTAGTGATGAGATTTATGCGCAGACCGGTGCGCACCGCATGGGAAATGAGCGCCTCAAGGTCATTGCGCAGGGTTGGCTCCCCACCTGTGAAACTCACACTCGGCACTTTCGCATCTTGATAGATGACATCCATCATTCTTTTCAACAAGTGCGTGTCTTTTTCAGGATAACGGGATAAAAGACCGCCTGCATAACAGAATTGACATTGGAGATTGCACCGATACGTGAGTGCAATTTCACTTAAGATTGGGAGCGTGTTGAGCGGGGGCTTATACTGAACCTCCTCCACGGCAAGACGTCCTGAGTTCTCACGCAGGCATCCCATGACAGCGGCTCGGAGGTCGCAGAAAAAGGCATGAATCTGTTGACGCGCCTCATCACTGTCCGGCGCATCTTTCACAATATCGGCAATGGATGACCCGCCGAGAAGACGCATCAGCATCAAAAGACCTGTGCGGTTGAGCTTGTGCGCCTGATTCGGGATGAGGATAAGGAGTGAATCCTCCTCCCGCACGTAGATATAAGGACGGATTTCCTTGATGAAGCCATCAATCCAGAAAAGGTCTTCACGTTTCATCAGTGCGCACCTCCGCTGACACAGGCAGAATGGCAGGCAGAATGGCAAGCGCTGTGGCACGCACTATGACATGCGCTGTGACATGCGCTGTGACATGCATCATGGCATGCAGTATGAACGTAACACGCACTGTGACACGCATCGGACGTGATAAAGGTGGAATAATTCATGACGCTTCCCGGGACGAGATTCTCATTGGAGATAGATTTCTCCATACTGTTAAGTCTATTTGGGTCTTGAGTATAAAACCAGTAATAGTAAAAATAGGGATTACTTCTTCTGAATTCCTCGTCATCACTTTCTGATGGTTGACGCGGGCGTTCCCTCTGCTCAAGAAGTTTCTTATAATGCTCCTTTGTGGCATCAATATCGCAGTCCCACGCCTTGCGCTGGATATTATCAATCGCCTCCATGATGAGTCCCTTCACCGCCTCGCGGTCGAGCGTGTCATCCATTCCGATTGCGTTAAGAATCGCCTTCTCATAAGGTCCTATTTCACCTGATACGGGATATGTGCCTTTCCTGAGGCGGAGCGGAGCGGTTGATAAAATCTCGATAAGTCCCCTTTCCTGCATGGAAAATAGAAGAATCGTCAGGAGACGGCTTATAGGCAATTCGAGGAGCAGTGCCGCCTCAAAATCATTCAGGTCTGCAATCTTGCCAGTCTGCCGGAACGTGGAGACCTGTATCTTTGGAGGGACCCAATCATCGCGCTCCCACAATACCTCTTTGACATCCCTCAAAGCCCTGTCCTGTGTGCCCGCCTTAAGTCTAATCAGCAACGGCACAATGCAAATCAATATTCCGAAGATAATATATCCAACCAGTGGGGAATGCGGGCGCCGAATGGATTTTGATGTCTGTTCAAGCAGGATTTGAAGCGGGTTTTTGCGTTTTTTTATGACCCTGACTGGAGTTGGCGTTGGTAATTTCATGCCGGTGAGGGTGAAATACTTTGCATCAATGTATTGCTGGACGCGAAGACCCTGTCCGGATGGGACATCCTTCCAGTGAAGCCTCACGCTAAGCCATTTCTTACCCTTATACGGCTGGGCATAGTATGATATGAGATATCTTTCATTCATCCATTTTTCCGTTCGAAATGTGAACTGTTCCATCTCCTGTGGTGTCAGCTCATCCTTTTCAATCGCAATGGGATAATGGACGAAAAGTGTGTAATGCTCAATTGGTTCATCCCATCCGACAGTTGACCAGTTTAATACAACAAGTTTTTCGCCGGTTGGAGATTCTGTTGCGGCAAGATTGCCTGAGGCGGCTAAATCACTGGCATATACAAGAATGAATGTCACCACACCGCCAATGTCTCGACCACCGGCAAGAAGGACATCATATCTGGAAGGCGACAGCTTTTCAATGGAGAGTGGATACTCATTCCCACGGGAATCAATTGCCTTGCAGGATGGAAAATCAAAGAGCGGTGTCTGATTCCCGAAACCTTCAAAATAAAAACCATGCATCCTGCCTGAAAGGACATGATAACGTATCTTATAAACAATTATGGCACCGCCATTGGAGTTCAAAGATAAGTCAGTCTCAACCCACTGAAGGTCTACCTTCAAGGCGCCAAAAGCCACTCCGAATGGCGCACAGAATAAAATCAACATAATGACTGTCAATATTTTCTTCATGCCCGATTCCCGGATTAAGTCCATACTTATCGAACAAGGTAATTCATACGGTTCAGGTTGAACTTATGCGATATGCCTTTCATGGATGCAAGCCATTTTTGTCTTCCTGCGAAGAACATCTGATAATAATTGGATATTGACTTATTAACCGTGACACCTACTTTTGACAATTGTTTGAAGAATGGCGAAGATTAATAAAAAATTTCACGGGTTCACCCTGATTGAGCTCCTGATTGTGGTGGCGATCATTGCCGTTCTTGCCGCCATTGCGGTGCCAAATTTTCTTGAAGCCCAGTCACGCGCCAAGGTATCACGTGCCCGCGCCGACATGCGCAGTATCGCCTCCGCCTGCGAGGCATACCACACGGATAATAATGCCTACCCCGCCGGCTATAAGACAGCACTGCGTTACGGTCTTCCATCTCTGACCACACCGGTCGCCTTTATCTCATCGGCGAATATTCTCGACCCCTTTGCTGCCCCGGGATTAGCGCTATCAAAGCGACTTTTAGACTATGAGATTGTGAATCCATCGGGGAAAATTATTGAGGCGGGCGGCGGGACATATTCCATTGACCCCGCATCGCCCGGAGAGGAAAACCCCAAGGGTGTTGCCTGGTGGCTCTCCAGTCGCGGACCTGATAAATCATTTGGCTTTCAACCCTCCAATCCGGAATATGACCTGAGAAAAAAATTTTATGAGTCTGACACCGACCCGGAGCCATTCCTGAATACAATTTACGACCCAACCAATGGGACAAACTCACTGGGCAATATCTATCGTTCCGGTGGCTCGCCCGCGAACAGGGCTCTTAAACTTATGAACTGAGCGCAAGGAGACATGGGAAAAGGCAGAATCTTTATTCTAACGGGGGATGTGAACAGCGGCAAGTCAACCACTCTTGCACGATGGGCTGAGGAATATTGTCTCGAGGGCCATGCCGTGGGTGGGGTGATTGCGCCGGCAAATTGGCGAAAAGGACGCAAAATTTCGTATGATATTATAGACCTCAAGTCCGGTGAACGTCATTTCTTTGCATCATCCGAACCCATTGAGAATGCTATGAGATTCGGACGATTCTGGTTCTCCAATGTCGGAATCGCCATCGCTGAATCAGCCATAATGCGTCTTGATGAGCATGTCGATATCGGAATGATTGATGAGATTGGACATCTGGAGCTGAAGGGAAAAGGATTGGCGCGTGGACTTCACGCCGCACTGGGACATCCCCCGAAAAAGTTGATACTTGTTGTGAGGAAATACCTTATAGGAAAGATTACGCGGGCTTTCTCCATAACTTTTTTTCATCTCCTGACAACTGATTCACCAAAGCCATGACCTGCAAAGGAATTAAGGGCGTGGGACTGAATGGCTCAAATCATTTGACCGCACTGGACACATTTCTGGGCTTCAGCAAAATTCGGGGCACCGCAGAAGGGACAGACCTTTCCGGTTTCATGCTCCTCATCACTGCGAAAGACTTTTAACAGCTTTTGCGAACTGGCAGTAATAACACTTAGTTTGCTCTCCGGTGCCTGTGGAACGGCTTCTTCCTTTTTATACGCATACTCAACAAGGTAAAGCGCAAGGTCGACAATATAGTCGGCAAAACGGCTTTCGTCTTTGTAAAGTTCAACATTCTTTCTGACAATTTCCACAATCTCATCATGGGTAAAAAACTTTTTTCCACTCTGATATGCGCACATTATTTAAACAACCACCCTTTTGTGCAACAGGTCATAAAAATCGATAATAATAATGGTACTTCAGTAACTATTATGTCAAACCCAAAAATTTTTTTGCCGGCGCAATGTTATAAAGTGAACCTGTCACAATAATAAGGGCATCCACCTGCCAATTCTCTATGGCTGTCTGGATGGCATTCTCAATACTGGATGAGTGGACAACGTCAGGAAAGGCGGGTTTGAGCATTTCTGCCAGAGACTCTGCCTCAATCCCCCTCGGCGTGGGCGGTGTAAAGGTTATAACCCTTGCAAGTAAAGGGTCTTTAACGAGTTCGTTAAAAATGCCGAGGGCATCCTTTCCTTTGAGAATTCCGAGCAGAAGAATTCTCCGCCGCTCTGGATACCATTCCCTGAGGGTCTCTCTGAGAGCCGCCGCAGAGAGGGGACAGTGCGCCCCATCGAGGATTATCAGGGGGGCTTCACGGATGGTTTCAATCCTGCCCTGCCAATGCACAGTGGCAAAACCCTCCACTGCCTCCCCAAAGTTAAAATGAAGCCCTTGCTCTCTCAGGACATCAAGCGCAGTCAGCGCCGTCCGGGCATTTTCCGCCTGATGATGACCAATGAGAGGAATCTTGATTTTCAATTCTTTCCCATCCTGCATTTCAAAGGACAATCGCTGACAGGGTGTCAATAACCCTTTCATATCATGCCAGATGTTCTCTTTCCTGATGAAACGAACCCGTTCCTCAGACCTGATGAGCGGGGCATGTTTCTCCTCACAAATGGTACTAATGACGGGTAGTGCCTCAGCGGTGGCTTCAGATCCTTGCAATGAAAGAATCACAGGCGTCCCTTCCTTTATGATTCCCCCCTTTTCACGCGCAATGGCAGAAATCGTCGTGCCGAGGAGATTCGTGTGGTCTTTACCAAGAGATGTAATGATAGAGAGAATCGGGCGAACCACATTTGTGGCGTCAAGGCGTCCGCCAAGCCCTGTCTCCAAAATTGCAACATCCACCTTTTCATCCCTGAAATAAAGAAAAGCGAGAGCCGTCAGGAGCTCAAAGACCGTACGGAAACGTCTGGTTGGTTGACGATTGGATTCTTCCAAACGGCAACGCAGTAAATCCATATACGAAACAAATTTCTCCTCTGAGATGTTACAACCGGCAAGGCGGAAACGTTCAAGATACGTTGTCAGGTGAGGGGAAGTATAAAGACCGGTTCGCAAGCCTCCATTTCTTAAAGCTGACTCAATCATGGCGGCAACAGAGCCCTTGCCCTTGGTGCCTGCAATATGGATGCAAGTTATCCCGTCTTGTGGATTGCCGCACTGCCTGAGAAAGGAACGAAATGATTCAAGGTTGAAGGTTCTGGGGTCGTATGCAAGCGAATCTAACTGCCTCTCATAATTGATAAATCCCTCAAGGAATTGGATAACGTCATTATAGGTTTTCATTCTATCCTGCCAGAAAACTGCTAAATAAAATTGGGTCTTTATAGGAGAGTTTCTACCCTCCTTGCAAGGGGGAAAATTGTGAAAAATATATAAAAGATACTTGACATCAACACCGAACCAACATTCTAATTTATTCTTAGATATTTAATGGCATTTATTAATACCCAATAAAGGAGGTGAGTGTGCATGAAAAAAGGATTCACGTTGATTGAGCTTTTAATTGTTGTGGCGATAATAGCCATCCTTGCCGCCATTGCCATACCTAACTTCCTTGACGCACAGGTGCGCTCAAAGGTCTCGAGAGTTAAGGAAGATATGCGCACTATAGGTGTAGCTCTTGAGGCATATGCGGTTGACAAAAACCGTGTGCCACGAGAAGTCAATACTCTTTGGTATGCAATTGACGTGCAGGCTTATGGGGATGCACAGGGTATCCTGTGGTGGGGATTGACCACTCCTCTGCCTTATTTAACAAGAGTCAATTATATTGACCCATTTCAGGATACTACCATTGGAAACCGTCTTGATGAGCGGCTCTATACATACCACGATCTGGCTACATGTGTGCAAAAATACGGTGGTACTTTCTGGCCGGCGGCAGTTATATTCTATGGCGGATGGCGTCTGGGGTCTGTAGGACCGGATAGAATGTACAGTCATCCAAATATCATAAACAGCGCTCAGTTGGTTTATGACCCCACAAATGGGACTGTCAGTTTGGGCAATATTTGGAGGTCACAGAAATATTCTTATGATAAAGAACCACCTGTTGGACCCCTGATTGGACCCCATTAATATTTCTTCAGGATATTAAGACATAATGGCGGGCTACCGAAGCCCGCCATTTTTTTAATTCGTATCAGATTACCACTTTATCTCTTCTTCACTATCATGTCACTGATTTGTTGACAGTTGCAAAAACGACCACGATAGATATATTTGCCCGTTTTGTTTGAAACATAAAAGGACTTAAAAAAATTATGGAAAAACACAGGCTGAGGAATATATCGGCTCGTCCTTTTACCATTGATGGCTCGCCAGTCCTCATCCTTGAGGACCCGGAACACCTCAGCGAAAATCCCCTGTTCATCCCCGACAATGACCCCATGGTCTTCATCCTCAACTGCCTTGATGGCGAGCATACGGTGGCGGATATACAGGCGGAATTCATGCGATGTTTCGGCTCACTGCTCATGTCCGACCAGATTAACGACATCGTTCAAAAACTGAACGAAAACTACTTCTTAGAAAACGCTCGCTTCTCTGAATACAAAAATAATCTCATCGAAATATTTCTGAAATCATCAGTCAGGAAATCGTTTCACGCAGGGAAGACCTATCCTGAAGACGAGGAGGACATTGCAGAGGAACTGGAGTCCATGCTGACAGAGGGGAGAAATGTCTCAAAGGATGGAGTTCAGGAATCTTGCGTAAGACCCCGCGCCATTATCGCACCTCACATTGATTTCATGCGGGGCGAGCATGTGTATGGTTCTATCTATAACACCCTTCCTCCTTACCTGCCGCCGGATGTCATTGTTATCTTTGGCACGCTCCACAATAACGCATCCACCCTTTTTCTCCCCACGAGAAAATCCTTTGAGACGCCTCTGGGCGCGGCGGTTACGGATTTGGAAATCCTGAATGACATTGAATCCGTCATTCCTCCAGAAGAACTCTATGCGGATGAATTTTTCCATCGTGGTGAGCACTCCATTGAATTTCAGGTGCTCTGGCTTCAATATATTTACCGCCACACAGGACCAATCACCATCCTGCCAATTCTTTGCTCACCATTCGGGGATTATGTGGAACGAGGTATGTCGCCGGAGAGTGATGAGACGTTCCAGCGTTTTGTAAAGGCGCTGAGCAGTGCCCTTCAAAAGAGCGGGCGAGATATTTTATTAGTGGCTGGGGCTGACCTTTCACATATCGGCCCCTCATTTGGTGACACGGAATACATCACAAGCGAATTTCAGGAGGAAACGCGCCGGCACGACCAGACAATTCTGGATGCCATCTGCGCAGGCGATGCCGAGCGCCTTTTCGAAACCATTGCCTCACAAAACGACCGCTTCCGCGTATGTGGTCTTCCACCCATTTACACCATGCTGAAAATTCTGGGACCGGTCACGGGAAAGGTCGTGGATTATGAGCAATCTATTGACCGCGATGCAACAACGTCCGTGAGCTTTGCGGGAGTTGTTTTTTGTTAATACCGCGCCATACATATGCGGCACATTGTCTTTTTCTGCTGATTATTCTGCTCTATGGCTGCGTCCGCGCACCTGAAAGGGTTAAGCCCCTCCCCACATTAACCATCGCAAAAACAGGCGTACAAATTAAATCCGATAAGAAAGAAATCATCATTTCATACAGATGGAAAAAGGGCGATACATCAGAACACCTTTTCACAATCCTCACTCCTCCTCTTGTTCATCTCAAGCCCGTGATACTTGATTACTCGCTTGAAGAGGGCAAATCTAAAGAAGATAGTCTCAACAAAACCATTTTGAAAAATATCAACATTGCGCCGGAGGGATTTTTAAGGTTCAATTACTTTCAATCCGTCCGCATTAACCCGATGCTCTCCAGAGATATTACCCCTCCGATGGAACCGCTCAACCCAGCGCTGAAAAAAGTTCCGCAGGTCCTTTCATCAATAACATTAAGGCTGGAATTTGAATCCCCAAACAGACAGCCACCCATAGAAAGACCCAAAATGTCAAGACCAGGAGAACGTGGCTTCAGCCGCATCCTTTCAGTCCTTGTCGACAACCCGGAGATGGCGGAAGAATATGCCGCCCAGTCACCCCCTGTGAATCTCTCAACCACCGATACCCTCAGCATCGCATACCTGCCGGAAAGCATTCCTCGTGAGATACCTCCGCTCCAGCTATCAGTCCGCAATGCCGGAATTTACAAGATTGACAGTGACCTTCTTGCAAAAAGTGGGATTGACCCCCGGAGGGTCAATCCCAGATATTTTCACATCTCCTGCGCCGGACGAGAAATCCCGCTCGCCACGTGGGGCTGTTTCACCAGTACATTTATGAAAAACGATGCCCTCCTATTTTACGGGTATCCGCCGGATTGTGAATATACGGACATTAATATTTACAGACTTTATTATGACCCCAAACGCCCTGCCCTTCGCATGGAAACCATCGGCGGCGAAGATATCAGGGACGCCGTCCGTCCGGAATATTTCATATCTCGTCTGGTCATCGAGGAGGACAAGGAGCTAAAAATTCACTCCGGCAATTTTCTTTCCATCAAGGGAATGAGATGGATCTGGCAGGAAATCAACCCTGAAAAACCTTTCTCCTGCACCTTCAGCCTTCCGGGTCTTAAATCCATTGCAGGTAAGGGAAAGGTGACACTCCGGATTTACTGCTATCCAGACGATTGGACTCAGCCGGGGAGATTGCAGGTCCAGATAAATGATGCCCCACCGCAAATATTCCCCATCCGAAATACCACGGATGATATTAAAACATTTGACATAGATTACGGCATCCTTAAGGAAAACGGTAACCTTCTCCAATGCCAGATTCTTCCCGAAAAACCTCAGACCGGTCAGACCCGTCCGACAGGTCGGACAGGTCAGACACAGTCTGACACCAATCCCACAAGTGGCACCCTTGTCTTCCCCGGCGGCATCTTCTTTGATAATCTCATCCTGGAATACCCACGGCAATTTCTCCTCGACCATGGCTTCCTGAAGATTGAAAAGACGCCACTGAAACCCGGACCCACGCGATACATCATTGGCAACATCCCCCAAAGCCCCATTGTAGGCATTGAACATTCAAACCCTTATAAGCCGCGACTTATCCTGACAAAGAACGCCGGTCTGAACCGCGCTTCATTCACAACTGTGGAAAGCGGCGAGTCTTCATACCTCTTTACCGTCTTTGACCTTGTGCAGTCACCCCTGGCTGTCCGCCACGAGCTCAATGACAACCTCTCAGCATCTTCCAATGCGGCTGACTATATCATCATTACTCATTCCGACTTCATCTCAGCGGCGAAGAAACTTGCCGCTTACAGGGAGAGACAGGGATATAAAACACGAGTCGTGGATGTGAATGCCGTTTATGATGAGTTTAATCAGGGAATTCTCAGTCCGATAGCGCTCAAATTTTTTCTCGCAACCGCCCTTTTGAAATGGGAAATCCCTCCGTTGTATGTGGTCTTATTCGGCGACTCAACGAGCGATTATAAAAATGAGTCACGTAACGACATCATCAATTATGTTCCATCATATTCATATTTCTCAAAATTCGGGGAGAAGGATAAATGGGCATCCGACCATTGGTTTACCACACTACTTGGCGAGGATGAATATCCGGACATTTCCTTAGGGCGCCTCTCGGTCAATAATGTGACAGATGCGGAAAATGTCGTGAAAAAGATTATTTACTATGAGACAAAATCTTCCTTTGGCTCCTGGCGCACCACTCTTGGTTAT
>Ga0172362_10000931_pt1 | contig 24708 bp, 16 predicted proteins | sample LakKivs1_kivu2a2_FD_114534 | JGI IMG/M metagenome (GOLD analysis project Ga0172362, IMG submission 114534) | Sediment microbial communities from Lake Kivu, Rwanda - Sediment s1_kivu2a2 | ecosystem: Environmental > Aquatic > Freshwater > Lake > Sediment | place: Rwanda: Western Province, Lake... | reverse complement strand
GGGCCGGGCCACTTTTTTCCATATCGCTGATTTTCGTGACCGGGTTCAGGTTTATCTCCGTGAAGATGTCGTTGGTAAAGAGAAATATGAGCTGTTTGAGCTTTTCGATATCGGAGATGTCATTCTGGTTGAGGGAAGGCTGTTCCGGACAAAAACTGGAGAGCTGACCATTCTGGTTGAGAAGTTTGCTTTTCTGGCCAAATCATTTCATCCGCTTCCTGAGAAGTGGCACGGTCTTCAGGATGTGGAACTCCGTTACCGGAAACGCTATCTTGACCTGATAATGAATCCTGAGGCTGGAGAGACTTTCAGGATAAGAAGTCAGATAATGGCTAAAATCAGGGAATTTTTTGACCAGCGTGGCTTTATCGAGGTGGAAACACCGATGATGCAGGTCATTCCGGGTGGTGCTTTAGCCAGACCTTTTAAAACTTTTCACAACGCTCTTGGAATTGACCTTTATTTGAGGGTTGCTCCAGAACTTTATCTGAAGCGACTGGTGGTCGGTGGTATGGAGAAAGTCTATGAGATAAACCGTAGTTTCCGTAATGAAGGTGTGGATTCCCAGCACAATCCTGAGTTTACCATGCTGGAGTTTTATCAGGCATACATTGACTATAATGAGCTGATGGACCTGACTGAAGAGCTTTTTGTTTATATATCAAAGGAGATTCACGGTAAAGAAGAGCTTCAATACGGAGACCAGACGATTTCCCTGAAAAGGCCATGGAAAAGGCTAAAATTCAGAGAAGCCATACTCCTGCACAGCGGTCTGACCCCGGCTCGTTTTGACGACTCCAAAAATATCGTCGAATTTGCCTCGACCCTTGCCCCTGATAAAAAGCCTTCGACTTACGGTAAAGCCCTTGATGTCATCTTCGACAAACTCGTTAAAGAAAAAATCATTCAGCCAACTTTTATCATCAATCCGCCCAGAGAGGTCTCACCGTTAGCCAAATCTGACCCTGAAAATCCTTCAGAGGCGGCAAGGTTTGAGCTGGTCATGGCCGGGATGGAAATAGCCAACGCTTTTTCTGAGTTGACTGATCCCTTTGAACAGCGACAGCGATTTGAAGAGCAGGCTGTGCTGAGACAGAAAGGAGACGAGGAATCGCACCGGGTCGACCTGGAATATGTTGAGGCTCTGGAATACGGATTGCCGCCCACAGGCGGAGAGGGAATTGGCATTGACCGCCTGACCATGATTCTTGCCAACAGAAAATCAATCAGGGAAGTAATTCTCTTTCCGCTTTTAAAGCCGCGCTGAGGAAGGTTCTTAAGAGGAAAATGGGTTTTGAACTGTTCTTAGCCAGAAGGTATCTAACGGCCAGACGAAAACAGGCTTTTATTTCAGTCATTACTTTTGTTTCTATCCTGGGCGTGACTATCGGCGTCATGGCACTGGTGATTGCTTTATCTTTAATCACCGGTTTTCAGGAAGATGTTCAGGATAAAATACTCGGCGCCACCTCGCACCTGATGGTTTCAGACCTGTCCGGCCAGGGAATGAAGGATTACAAGGAGCTTTCTGAAAAAATAAAGAAATTGCCGGAGGTGGAATCCGTTTCCCCCGTAATTTATAACACTGTCCTGATAACCAGTCCGGCCAAAAATGCTGGAGCCCTGCTCAAGGGTCTGGATTTTGCAGAGGAATTATCTGCTTCTTCCTGGTTGAGACAGTTATCTGCAGGTGGGCTTCCGGAGAGTGACAATCAGGATCAGATCCTTCTGGGTAAAGACCTGGCAGCTTCTCTCGGAGTTTCGGTCGGTGATGTGGTTAATGTCCTTATTCCCTCAGGCCGTTTGACTCCACTCGGTCTTCTGCCCAGAACCAGGAGTTTCAGAGTCTGTGGTATTTTTAATTCAGGGCTTTATGAATTTGATTCTTCCACTGCTCTGATTACTCTGGAGCTTGCCCAGAAACTTTTTTCCCTTCCTTCAAAAATCAGTTATTTACAGGTTAGAATTGAGAATATTTTTCAGGCAGAGAAGGTGGCAGAAAAAATCCATGTAATCTCGAGCCCCAATATCTATGTGACAACCTGGATGGAGCTCAACCGTTCTCTTTTCTCTGCGCTGAAGCTTGAGAAGACCCTGTTATTCTTGACCATAACCCTGATCGTGGTCGTGGCCGCTTTGAATATCATAGCCAGTCTGGTGTTGATGGTGATGGAAAAGACCAGAGATATCGGGGTTTTAATGGCTATGGGGGCAACTTCTAATCATGTGAGAAAAATTTTCTTTCTGCAGGGAGCCATTATCGGAGTGGTCGGAACAGCCATGGGTTTATCCCTGGGGCTTTTCTGGTGCTGGATAGCCAACACTTTTAAGTTGATTAAAGTGCCGGTGGATATTTATCAGATTTCTTATGTTCCGTTTCATCCCAGAGTCTTTGACCTGGCGGCAGTTGTTCTGGTGACCCTCACGATAACCTTAATTTCAACTCTTTTTCCTTCAAGAAGAGCAGCCAGAATTGACCCGGTCATGGCCCTTAAATATGAATAGAGGGAGAACTTTTCGGTTATGTCTGCTAATGACCAAGTGATTGTTCGAACTGAGAACCTAAGCAAAGCTTATCCTCTCCCTGATAATCAATGGCTGAGGGTTTTTGAGAAGATAGATTTTAAACTCAACGCTGGAGAGCTGGTGGCCATAATGGGAGTCTCAGGAGTAGGCAAGACTACTTTGCTGAACATAATTGGCGGCCTTGATAGTCCCTCTGAGGGTCGTGTTTATTTTGATGGCAAGGACATTCAGGAAAAATCTCCGGCTGAAATTGCCCTTCTGAGAAACAAACAGATTGGTTTTGTTTTTCAATTCTATCATCTTCTTCCCGAATTTACAGCCTTAGAAAATGTGTCCATACCTCTCCTCATAGGGGGGACGAAAAGAGAAAAGGCCCTGGCTCTGGCCCGCCAGGCTTTGGATGAAGTGGAGATGAGCAGCCGTTGCGGTTTCAGGCCGGCTCAGCTCTCGGGTGGGGAACAGCAAAGAATAGCGGTGGCCAGGGCCCTGGTTAATCAGCCAAGGCTGCTGCTGGCAGATGAACCGACGGGCAACCTGGACTGGAGAACAGGCGAGAAAATTCTGCAGTTAATATTCGAACTGCACAGAAAAAAACGGTTGTCTTCAATCATTGTGACCCATAATGAAAAGATTGCCCGTTTCTGCCAGAAAGCCTATCTTCTGGAGGCGGGAAGTTTGAAACTTTTTTAGAGTTCTGAGGGTTAGCTATTCTGTGATAGGAAAATCAGTTTTCTGAGGAAAAAAGGCCTCAATTCTTTGAAAAACGGTCCGGGTTATGGTATAAGGTTATTCCGATGAGAAGAGCGGGTTTAATTTTATTACTGTTGCTTGTTCCGGGCATTCTCTATGCCCAGGAAATGATCGAGAAGATTGAGGTCATCGGCAACGACCGGATTTCCCGGGAGACGATTGTCTATTATCTGTCGAGCCGCGAGGGCGATTATTATAACGAAATGCTGCTGAAAAAAGACTTTCAGGTTCTCTGGACCACCGGGTTTTTTGCCGGCCTCCGGATAGAAGAAGAGGATGGACAGAGGGGGAAAATAATCAAGATATATGTCGAAGAAAATCCGGTTATCAAAAATGTTGTCTTCAAAACCGGGAAAAAAGTAAAAGAAAACGATATTGTTAACAAGCTGAAAGAGAAAGACGAATACCTTGCTGCCTATTCTTACTACAACCCGGCCAGGGTGCAGAAAGCCAGGAAGACCATCAAAGAACTTCTGGAAGAAAAAGGACTTCAGGCGTCACGAATTGATACTGACCTCGTCCGGGGGACTAAAAATGAGGTCGAATTAGTCTTCCGTATAGATGAAGGGCCCAAGCTCAGGGTTGGAGAAGTGGTTTTTCTGGGTCGGTCGAAAATTCCTGAAAGTTTCCTCCAGGAAGCGATGAAGGACAACCGGACGCACAATCTTTTTAACTGGATTGCCGGCAAGGATGTGTTCAAAAAGAACAAGCTCGAAGACAATCTGGCTGAAATTAAGAAGCGTCTTCAGGAATTTGGTTACATGGAAGCCTCGGTGGGCGAGCCAAGGTTAGAAGAGATAACGAAGAAGAATATCCTGTTCAAGAAACAAAAAATGATGAGAATTATCATCCCCATCGAACCGGGCTATGTTTACCGAACAGGAGAAATAAAAATAGAGGGTAATAAATTCGTCACCACCCGGTACCTGCAGAGCCTGGTTAAGCTCAAGCCAGGAGAAATTTACAGTGGCAAGGAGAGAGAAAAAACGATCGAATCGATGAGCGAAAGCTACCGCAACTTTGCTTTTCTTTACGCCCAGATTGTTCCCGTGGAGAGTCTTGACCCGAAGAATAAAGTTGTGAACGTAACTTTTAATGTCTATGAAGGAGAAGTGGCTTTTCTCCGGCGATTGAATTTCAAGGGAAACACTTTTACCAAAGATAAAGTCCTTCGCCGGGAAATGCTCCTGCGGGAGGGTGATCGCTTCAGCCTGGCCATGTTCAAAGATAGCATCCTGAGAGTTAAACAGCTCGGTCTGGTTGATGTGGAACAGGAACCCGAAATCAAGCCTGACCCTGAGAACCCGAGCCAGTTTGAAGTCAACCTTAATGTCAAGGAATTGCAGAGAAATAACATCCAGTTCACTGCTGGCTACAGCGGCTATGAGGGCACTTTTGTTGCCTTCAGCTATTCAACAGTCAATTTTCTGGGCACAGGAGAAACTCTGGAATTGACCTTGCAGCAGGGCAAAAGGGTTAAGAATTACAGCTTTGGCATAACCGAGCCCTATGTTTTCGACCGGCCGATGACTCTTGGGTTTAATGTCTTTGACCGGAAGATTATCATTCCATATTTATACAGCCAGTTTGCAAAAGGTATCAATCTTGTCTATGGAACCAGATTGTACGAATACTGGAGGTTTAATTTGAACTATACCTTCCAGAAAACCACGCTCGAAGTGCCATCTTATGAGACAGAGGAAGGGACTTCTTATTCTTACAATCCATATTTTTATCCCGGGACCTACTTTGTCAGCGCCATTGAACCAGTTCTTTATCGCTCAACTGTTGACAGTCCTTTGACTCCGAGCCGGGGCACAATGTACATGGCCTCTATCAAGTATGCTGGTTCATTTCTGGGTGGCCAGGTCCATCTGGTCAGGCCGAAGCTGGAATTATCAAGATATCAGCCTTTTATCTCAAATCACGTCCTTGGATTTCATGTTGAGTATATGGTGGTCAAGCCTACCAAAGAAAAAGAAGTTCCCTACTGGGAGAGATTCTTCCTGGGTGGAGAACAATCTATCCGCGGCTATGAGTACTATACGATAGGGCCCCGGGATGAAAACAATGTGCTTATGGGCGGGGAAAAATCTCTTGTGGCCAATTTTGAGTACATTATCCCTTTTGGCAGCGGTCTTTTCGGGATTTTGTTCTATGATATGGGTAATGCTTTGCTCTCATCTCAAAAATTCAATCTCAAAGATATGTATACTTCCGCTGGCTTAGAGGTCAGAGTTTTTGTTCCGGCCTTGAGGGTGCCATTTCGCCTGATATTTGCGTATAACAACAGAAAGATATACGCTGACGATTCTAATTTTGCCTTCCGCTTTGCAGTTGGGACCACTTTTTAAAGTAAAGGGCATATTTATATTTTTAAAAAAAAAGAGTAAAATTAATGGCTATTTAATTTATAGGAGGAGTTAGAGATGTCCAAAAGATTAATGACTGTCTTTTGCCTGGCAGTGATGGTTGCAGCTTTTGTCCTGTCAGCCCAGGCACAGCAGACACTCAAAGTCGGAATCATCAATTCCCAGGAGATTCTGGAGAAGTCTGTTGAAGGGAAAAAGGCTGTTGCTCAGCTCGAAGAAAAAAACAGAAAAACCCAGCAGGACCTGGGAAAGCTGGACGACCAGATCAGACAGCTTGAAACCAGGCTCAGCACTCAGGGCCTGACCATGACCCAGGAAGCCATTTTGTCTTTAAGCGCTGACCTGGATCGAAAGAGAACAGAGAGACAGAGAATGGCCGAAGACGCCTCCAAGGAAATTCAGGAACTCCAGCAGAGGTTGTATCTGAGAATTCAGAGTGAAGTTATGCCTCTTATCAGCAATCTGGGTAAGGAAAGAGGACTGGATTTAATCCTCGACCTGAGAGCCGGCGGAGTCCTGTATTTTAATCCAACCATTGATTTAACTCAGGAACTCATCAAGAGATACGACGCCACCAAGACTCCGGCCAAGTGAATTTAAATCAGATTGGAAAATGAAACCTGAAAAAATCGAGAAACTGCTGCCGCACCGGTTCCCGTTTCTTCTGGTTGACCGGGTTCTTGAGATCAAACCGGGCGATAGCATCCTTGCCCTGAAAAATGTCACTTATAATGAACCCTTTTTTACCGGACATTTTCCAGAGCGTAAGATAATGCCCGGAGTGCTGATCATAGAAGCCCTGGCCCAGGCAGGCGGCATACTGCTTTATCAATCGATTTCCAACCCTGATTCTGTTTTTCTTGTCTTGAGTAAAATTGAAGAAGCGAAATTCAGGCGGCCTGTTATTCCCGGAGACCAGTTAAAGCTCTCTGTCAAAATGCTTAAACAGAAAGCCAGCTTTGCTGCTTTTGAAGCGCAGGCTCTGGTTGAGGAAGAAATTGTGGCTGAAGCCCGTCTGGTTGCCGGCATCATGAAAAAGACCGAGCTGGATGAGAAAATTTAACTCTCATCCAGCTCTTTTTCTAACTATAAAATCCAGCTTTTCTTAATCAGTTGAAGCGTGCTTTTCATTTTAGAACAAAAAGCGCATCGTCTATTCCACTGTTGTAAATTACCTCGTTGATGGTTATCCTGGCGGATTCAGCTCCGGCCTGAAGCTGGACCATGGAGTGAGCGACAACCGTGTTGCCAACCTGGCGGTAATCAGAAAAAAGAGTCTCGCCTTCTATTTCTGTCCCGCTCTGACTCAGAGTATTATATTTATTCTTGTAAGGCAGATAGGTCTCAGCGTCGAGATACACAGTGACAATATCTCCATCCTGAAATGTTTGCTCAAGGACAAGGCATTTTTTTCCGTCAACGGTCTCCTCACCCTTGTAGGCGTAGGAGATTCCGTATTTGTCAGGATGAAGAATAGAATCATTGCCCAGAGCCTGTTTCATCACGCTTTTTGCCTGTTCTGGAGGGAGTTCCATGATTTCACCGGTCTGAGGATTGGTCATCAAGGCTTTCTGCCCATCATAAACCTGGGTTATCTGAAAACCCATAATTTCCATTTCTAACCGGTACTTATTTGGCTCTTTCTGATAAATAGTCATCGGCGCTGTGGCTCCGAACTGGATGATTTCGATTGTCCCTCTGATAGTTGTATCCTTTATGGCGGCCAGAGCTTCTCTTCCACCGGTAGCTTTTATCATTTTTTCCAGGATGTCCTCAGCTTTCTGGGCCTGAGCTGGAAGAATGATAAGATTCAGCAGCAGACCGAGTAAAATGACGGCTGTTTTGCTTTTTCTGTTCATATCTCCTCCTTTTATTTTTCTATTATAAAACATTGCAAAGCAAATAAACATAAAAAATTATTATTTGTGCCAGATAGACAGGGGTGATATTTTAAGCAAAAATTCATCCAGAAGGGTGATTGCTAAATCCTAACCTCTGCCTTATTTTATAGATAAACAAGGCGTAAGATTATGATCTGGGATAAGGCGGAAGACCGCTACAGGCTTATCTTTGATACCATACCCAACCCTGCTGTCATTCTCGACCTGGATAAGAAGGTTGAAGCCCTGAATGATAGCTGCCTCGAATATTTCCAGAATCAATTGCCGCCGGCTGTGGTTTACGGAGAAAAAGTCCCCCTGGAGAGAATCTTTCCCTGGCTGGTCAATGAGTTGAGCTATTTTCTATCTGACTGGTCCCGCGAGATGACCCTTGAAAAAGAAGCTGAAACTATCAAGGGAAAGGTTGTCTTTCAAATCAGACTTAAAAAGATATTTGACCAATTTGAAAACCACAGGAGCACCCTGATTCTGCTTAACGATATAACCACTATCGTTGAAGCCGAAAAAAAGGTAGCCAGAGCCCGGGATTTTTATCTGACCCTTTTTGAGGAATTTCCGGCTATGATCTGGAGAGCGGGAACAGACGGCCAGTTCAACTATTTTAACCAGGCGTGGCTGGCTTTTACCGGAAAATCAGCCGAAGAACAAAAAGGTGACGGCTGGTCAAGCTTGATGCATGAAGATGACCGTCAGAGGTTCTCGTCAGTCTATGGCTCAGCCGTTGGAGAGCAAAGAGCTTTTGAAATAGAATTCCGGTTGAGAAGGCACGATGGTCAGTATCGCTGGGTGCTGTGCGTTGGCCGCCCCTTTTATGGACTGGATGGCGAATTTGCTGGATTCATTGGTTCCTGTTATGACATTACTGAAAGAAAGACTCTGGAAGATCAATTGTCATATTTAGCCATGCATGACCCGTTAACGGACCTGCCCAACCGGAGAATGCTGGAAGTGGTTTTGCCCAGAACCATTCAACAGGCAGAATCCGGCCGGTCAAGTTCCCTTTTCTTTATAGACCTGGATAATTTCAAACTGGTCAATGACAATTTCGGTCACAATGTCGGGGATGAATTACTGGTTGAGCTCGGTCGGATTCTTAAAAGCCAGCTCAGGGAAGGCGACCTGCTGGTGAGACTGGGCGGAGATGAATTTGCCATTCTTCTTGATGGCGTTCAGCGGAAAGAAGCAGAGAATGTGGCCAGAAGGTTGCTGGAAACTGTTTCTCATTATCAATTCCTGACCCCGCAACAGGCTTTCACTTTATACTTGAGCATCGGAGTAGTGATGATTTCCAATAAAGAGGACCCGGAAATCATTATCTCCGAAGCCGATACAGCCATGTACCAGGCCAAAGAGCGAGGGGGAAATCAATTCATTCTGTATGAATAAGAGGTTTCAGCCAGCCGGTTTTCTTTAAATTATTTGCTGGCCTTTATTTTGCTGCGCGATTTGTCTTAAAATAGAAAAAAGGTCTGGAGGTTCGAAATGACCAGCAAAAAGCCCGGAATCATTTTCTTAGTGGTTCTTGTTTCTGTGGTTACCATTCTGGCAAGTTCAGGCTGGTCAGCTTTTCCTGAGACCAGATCCGGTTTTAAAGCCGGCGGCGGGCTGGCCAGCATCTTTGGTCTGGATACTTTCGGCCAGGACTGGCAGGAATCTCTGGCCGGAGGCGTGTTTCTGGACTTGAAGATATGGAATAAGCTCCATCTCGAGCCAGAAGCAATCTGGTTTCGCAAAGGTTCTGTTTACCGCCTCAGCCTTGACCAATCAGAGTATCGGGAAAAGTTGATTCTTGATTATCTGGAACTTCCTGTTCTCGTAAAGTTCTACTTCCTGGATTTGCCCGGACATAAAATCTATCTTTGTGGCGGACCGTCTGCAGCTTTGAATCTCAGAGCGCGGCTTAAAGTGACTTTCGATGGACTGGAAGAATCGGTTGAAGTGGACAATCTAAAGGGAACAGATTTTCTTCTCAACGCCGGGGCTGGAACTGAGATCAAGCTGAAATCAGGGTTCATCATTATTGAGTTGCGTTATGGCCACGGGATGAAGTCAATTTCTACTGAAACCGAAGGAGACGTCAGGAATAAAAACCTGGTCATCCTTGCCGGCTATAAGTTCTGAACAGTCAGGTCAATTACTTTTCCTGGAATCCGGGCCGGCTACGACAGAATTCAATCCTTATCCGGTTGTTCACCTCTTCTTCGATTACCGCCTTTTCATATGATACTCCGCATAAATACGTAGCGTGGGCCCGGAGATAAGCCAGTCCCTGTTCACAGACGAACTCAAGCCAGTTACCGGAAGCTGTTTCGTCCATGACTTCAGGCGTTTCTTCCACGAAGGTCATCCGTGTTCTTGGCGTCAGACGGATTTCAGCTGAAGTTTGTCTTTTAGCAAAAACATTCAGACCATCATAGATTTCCAGAGGAGTAACAAAGGGAGACCATCTTCTTGCCCAGCGTTCGTAGCGTGAATAAAAACGGCTGTTTGATTCCCTTATTCTCGGGTCAGCGTTCATTTCTTGAATCAGAATTTTTTTCAGCTTTTCTGCCGCCTGGCGGTACTGGTTGTAGATTTTCAGGTTCATCTGCCGGTAATAAGTAAACCAGCCTTTTGGTATCCAGTAGTCCCGGAATAGATATGGCGAATAACCGGAGAATAGTTGAATCCATTCGTGCGAAGGATATCCATGAAGGTTAAGATAAATATCGGGCAGCCAATCTCTGTTGATTTTGGTTCTGACCTTAGCCTCGGGGAGGAGCGGCTGGTTCTGGCCGACCTGATAACCTATATCTACTCCAGGGCTGCTGTAGCGCCCGGCATGTAGGCTGTGGAAGGGCTCGTTTTTCGAGAGGTCAAGCGCTAACTGAGCTCCGTCGGGATTTTCCATTGGCTGGATGACGACGGACATTTTTTTCAAAAATTGCCTGTATCCCGGGTCTTGCGCCAGAAGCTCAGCAAACTTGAGCGAATAATTAGTAGATGAGACTTCATTGGCATGCTGCCGGGCGGTCAGATGGAGGGTAGGTTTAAAGGCGACCAGCCGGGGTATCGAGACGTATTTTGAAGCGGGTAGATAAATCTCCAGCACAGGAATCTGTCTGCCTTCATACGATTTTCCCGCCACATAACTGCGCATCGGAGAAAATTGGCCCAGGGCCTGACTGAGCTCAAGACATTCATCCGGACCGATGGTCCTGTCTGTCGGAATTATGAATTTTTTTTCTCCAGCGCCGGCCGAAGGCGGCTTTATTTCCGGCTGGATGATTTTGATTGTTTTTTCCAGGCTCAAATCCTGAAAACGGACTCTCAATTTAAGATCATTTAGGTCTGGATAAACAAACGCAGAGGAATTTATTTTCTTTTCTCGCTGATTCTGAAAGCTGTCCAGAAGATTAACAAGGTTATAGTAATCAGCCTCTTTCTCCAGTTCGATATCTATGGCTGCCTGGTCAAGAGCGTCTCTGGCTGAATCATATACGATTTCATCGAGTCGTAAGCTTTTCGCCTTGACCGGAGTAAACTCCAGGCTCTTGCTGCCCGGCGTTTGACCGGGACTCTTCCAGGTTAGAATCATTTTGGGCTTTTTGGCTTGAAAATCTTCAAGCATCACTTTTATTTTGGGCGCCTGTCCTTCATTTGAGGGATGGATGACAGGCATGACGTTTCCTGGAGCAGATGACCTGGAGGCGTCAGCTGGCAGAGCCTGGTCCTCATCTGAAAATCTTGTTATTCCCCGGAGGAAATCAAGCGTGTCAAAATAGATCTCGTCGTGAAGAGCTTCAAGTGAGCTGATGATTTCTTCATCCAGACCGAGACGGTAATCTGGCTCGCTGAGCCAGAGCTCGACGGTCAATCTTTTAAAGTAAGGCTGTTTGGAAAAGACTGGCTCATGGTTGGTTTTTTTCATAACAAAATCATAAAGAGGTCTGATAATTTCATTCTGGAAGAACTCCCAGAATCTTTCCGGGTCGGTTTTTATCGGAAGGTCGACCAGTACTCTGGCTTCATCTTTAACTGTCACCCAGCCAGTGGCAACCTTTACCTGACCCCATTCGGGCAAGACAGAAAGAAAGGGAATCTCTGTTGTTCGAGGAGAAAAACCTTCATGGACAATAACTGCGCCTTGACCATCAAAAACATACACTTCATAGACTGGACCTCCTTCTGGCTTCATTTGCAGCTCGATTCTTTCCAGAGGCAAATTGAGTTCCCTGGCCAGGATTTCATCGACTGGATAGAGTTCCTGAAGCCAGCGGTTGGGGTCAGTATAAAATCTTTTAGTCGTTTCTCCTGGTGAATCTTTTTCCTTAGCGGCCCGGATTAAGATTTTCTGGACTGGCTTGTTTTTTAATGCTGAAATTATTTTTTCAGTTATCCAGAAAAAACCTTGCTTGTAAGCGGATAAAACCTCAACTTCTCCTGCGAGATTTTGCTCAGCAAGCCAGGCCCCTATCTGTTTCTTAATTTTGGACCTTACTTCAGGAGATTCGCTCAGACCAAGGCTGATGTTGATCCGGGAGCGGGTTTCAACCTTGGGTAGCTGTTCTTTCACCAGGTTTAAGGCCTCATCAGCTTCCCAGGTCAGCCGGGTCTCCTTTTCCAAAACTTGAAGTCCTTGATTGATGCTGCTGGCAGTAATCTTCGTTTCAGCGATAGATAGAGTGTCCCGTACATATTTTTCCAGATAAGCCTGGAATCCGGGGTTAGGCTGTGGCAAGAATACCGAGAGTTCCAGTTTTTCCAGCTCCTGATTTCTTAGTTTTTCAAGCTCTTCAGATAATTTGTTCTGAAAGAAGGCTTCTGCGGCTCCGTTTTCGCCAGCCAGGAATTTTTCGGTATCCTCTTTTAGCCAGGATATTTCAGGCTGTCCCTTTTGATAATCTGTGAGGTAGGGGAATTTTTTACTGAAATATTCCAGGGTTTTTTCCATTCCAGCAGGGGAAGGCGAAAAGATAACCAGGGCTTCTGATGGACCCAGTGCCTTAGGAATAGTTTTGATGATTCCCTGGAATGGTGAAAGCTGCGGCAGTTTTAGTTTGCCTGTCTTGATTAGTTCCTGGGTCAGAGAGTTTTGGCCAACGAGAATAGGGCTGATTAAGGCCTTTTTGTTTTCGACTTCAGATTCCAGATAGGTTAAGGGAAAGGTGCCGCCGGCTGTGTCCAGCACGAGTCTGGTTGTGAGGAGCGGCAGGGTTTTAACCGGGAATTGTCGCGGGATGATAATTGCTGACTCCAGGCCGTCGTTAAGACCATCCTGATCACGGTCAGAATAGATACCTTTGCTGGAAAAAAGTTCTGTCAGGTCAAATTGCCTGGCTTTATCAGGAAGGCGGGGAATTTCTTTAAAGGCCGGCGTCAGAAGTCTCCTGGAGGCTCCGGGCCGTTCCAGCAAGATTCTGTGGGTTCTTGAGCCGGAAATAAGCTCGAATTCAATTTCTGCACAGGCTGGATAGGACAGAACTTCTGTTCTTATTCCCTTTGACCTCTGTCCGGCAAGGAGTTTGAGGGCGGTCATTGCTTTTTCCAGATTGACCGGGTCAGGAAAGCGGACATTGACCGTCATGCTGGAAATCTCGCCGCTGCTGTCAAAGGCCAAACTTTGAAGACCGGCTGGTACCAGATTCGCAGGCGGAAATGTATAAAGAATTCTGGATACCACAGTTTGCTGGAAATTTACATCTTCTTCAGAAAAAAAATTTTTCAAGTCATTTTCAAGAGTTTCGAAGGTATAACCAGATTCCCTCCCCCAGATTTCCCAGAAATAAGGCCAGCGCAGGAAAAATGCCCGGCCTGTTTTGAGCAGGGCCTGTTCTGAACCTGCCAGACAGATAATTCCTTGAGTGTTCTGGTAAGAGAAAAGAAGAATCATCCCCTGATTTGACTTGAGACTGTTCTCGTCGACCTTTTCCTTTCTTAAGATCTTCTGACTGAGGTCAAGGTTGGTGCCGATTAATACGGGATTGTGGAGTAAAGAGAGATTTTTGATTTCTGATGCTCTTTTTATCAGGTTAAAATCAAGGGCTAAGCTTTCCAGATTGACTCTGGCAGCAATCTCTGCCGCCAGGCAAGCTTCAACGGCAGTGGGATTATCGGGGATTATGAGGCTTAACTCTATTTCCTCATTGAGGCCATCTCCGTCTTTATCAAGCAGGATTTGTCCAGTATGGAAAATCTGGGACAGACTCATAATTTGTGCAGACGATGGGTTGATAAAAAAAATGGCAAGAGAAAACATTAAGAAAATTTTTTTGGCCATCTTTTCCCTCTCCGGTTCATTTTAACATTTATGCGCAGCCGAATAAAAAAATATTAATCTGCGGGTGTGACGATGTCAGATAAGAAAATACAGTATTCTATGATTTATGCTAATCAAAGATTCTCGGGAAAAATATTGTTGTCTTTTGAGCTTTCAATAGTGATAATATTATGCTTGATAAGACTATCCACTTAATATTCTGGAGAGTGGAGAGATGGGCTTCTATCAATTTAATCAGTTCCCGGAGAAATGAAAGACAGGAAGGAGGCGTGATGCTGGAAAAGAAAAAAGTTTTTTTTCTGGTCTTCTTTCTCCTTATCTTCAGCTCAACCTGGCCGTTGACAGGCCAGATAAAGGCTTCTTCGGTTATCTCTGTATTTTCGCCGAGCAATAGAATCGAAGTCAGGGTAGAATTGAAAAACCAGGTTACCTATTCCGTCTATCTTGACTCCAGAGAGATAATAAGCCCATCGCCCATCTCCATGACCATAAATGATAACGTTATTCTTGGAAGAAGACCGGTCCTGGAGAATTTTTCCAAAACCAGTGCCGATGAAAAAATACTGCCAGCAGTAAAAGAGAAAAGAGCAGTTATCACCAATCGGTATAATCAATTGCTCCTCAAGCTAAGAGGGAATTATGGAATTATTTTCCGCGTTTATGAGGACGGAGTGGCTTACCGGTTCTATACTGGATATCGCGTTCCGATCAAAGTCAGAGCAGAACAGGCCACCTTTATCTTTCCAGAAAATTATTCTGTCTATTTTCCTTTTATCAGAAGCTTGCACACTTCCTTTGAAAGCAATTACACTTATTTGCCATTAAAGGAAATAGGCAGTGAGCGATTTGGCTTCGCCCCGGTGGTTGTGGACATCCCGGATGGGCCAAGAGTGGCCATCACCGACGTCGATGTTGATGATTATCCCGGTATGTTTCTTACCGGAAATAGCGAAGGATTACCAAAATTGGTGGGTAAATTTGCCCCTTATCCTTTAGAAGAAAGGCTCCGGGAAAAAAGCGACCGGGAGCTTGAAGTGGTTAGAGCGGCTGATTATATAGCTGAAACAAGGGGCGGTCGGGAGTTTCCCTGGCGGTTGATAGTTGTAGCAGAAAAAGATTCTGACTTGATAAACACTGACATAGTTTACAGACTTTCGCCGCCACTCGCGATTAAAGATCCTTCCTGGATCAAACCCGGTAAGGTTGCCTGGGATTGGTGGAATGCCAATAACATTTGGGCGGTAAATTTCAAATCGGGTATCAATACTGAAACATATAAATACTACATTGATTTTGCTTCTAAGCACAGGATCGAATACATAATCCTGGATGAAGGCTGGTCTGACCCGGCTGACCTTTTCAAAGTCAATCCGGAGATAAATGTTGAAGAGCTGGTCAGGTATGGCCAGCAGAAAAATGTTGGTTTGATTCTCTGGTGTGTCTGGTTGACTCTGGACAAGCAGATGGAAAGAGCCCTCGATTATTTTCAAAAAATAGGCATCAAGGGAATCAAAGTTGATTTTATGGACAGGGATGACCAGAAAATGGTTGATTTTTACCGGCGCTGTGCTGAGGCGGCCGCCCACCATCATCTAATCGTGGATTTCCACGGCGCCCATAAACCCGTAGGATTGCGTCGGGCTTTTCCGAATATTCTGACCAAAGAAGGAGTTCTTGGTCTGGAATACAGCAAATGGAGCAACCTGGTTACTCCAGAGCATGACCTTTTAATTCCATTTATCCGGATGCTGGCCGGACCCATGGATTTTACTCCCGGAGCTATGCGTAACGCTCAAGAAAAACAATTCCGGCCGGTGTTTGACTTGCCGATGAGTCAGGGGACTCGCTGCCACCAGCTGGCCATGTATGTTGTTTTTGAGTCCCCGCTCCAAATGCTCTGCGATTCACCCTCAGCTTACCTGAGAGAACCTGAGGCTATGGATTTCCTTTCCACCGTCCCTACAGTCTGGGATGAAACAAGGGTGCTGGAAGCAAAAATCGGAGATTATTTAATTGTGGCCAGAAAGAACGGTGAAACCTGGTACCTTGGAGCCATGACCGACTGGGCGCCGAGACAGTTTGAAGTGCGGCTTGATTTTCTGGAGAGCGGGCATCAATGGGCAGCGGAAATCTGGCAGGATGGAATTAATGCTTCCCGCTGCGCCGGCGATTTTCAAAAACTTAGCCAGAGGGTATCGCCTGGCGAGCTGCTAAAGCTGAATCTGGCGCCTGGCGGGGGGATAGCCATCAGGTTTTCACCAGCTAAGTAAAAGCCAGGGAGAATCATTTAACGGGAGTTATTGTGTAGCAACCTTGCCCTGCCTTGTTCTGCTTAATACCACCAGGCCCTGAGATAGCACCTGCCTGCTGGAATCTTGGCGCGAAAGACCTCAAAATTGTCTGAAGGGGCGAGTATTAATTTTTGCCTTCCGGGGCTTGACAAACGCCCTGGAATCGACTAAATTATGGCCAAAGGGAACAAAATATAGAGTATTTCTTTAAAAATGGTAGAATATATTGAGGTATGGAAGGTGAGCGGGGCTTATTTAGAGGTCGTGTTTTTAGCTTCTTTCCCCTTGTTTTAAGTATCAAAAAATATAGATCGGACAAAGAGAGAAATGAAAGCATTTAAGTATTTTATAGCGGCTTTTGCTGCCTTATTTTTCATCGTTGGCAAGCCGGCTGAATTCGGACGGGATAACGATTTCTTCCAGGGTTATGTCATTGCCAGGCCGGTTATAAGGGTTGGTTTGATTACCGGGCTCAGACAGGCGACAATAAGTGCTTCTTCTGGAATGAAACTGTATGAAGTCGGCCGCGAGTATCGCCTCCTGGCAGATGATGCTGACGAAGTAGTTATCAGAGTGGATAAGGAGAAAATTACAGAAAAGTTCGTTCTGCTGGTGGCTCAAACCCGGGACAAACAGGAAGCCGAGATGCTCGAAGCTGAGCTCAATCAAAAGCTGATCGGTGAAGTGGTGACAGAGGAGAAACAGGATCCGTCCGGGCCCGTTTTTCTGATTAAGTATGGAGAGTTCCTGACTCGCGGGCAGGCTCTCGATTCGATTCACCGATTAGAACAGATGGGCTTTAAGGATGTCTGGATAATCAGGGAGGTTGTAAGCCTGCCCGAGCCGAACAACATCTGGCTTCAGACCGACCATAAGCTATTATCGTTGAACAGAGAGGCTGACCTTTATTTAATTCCACGTTTTGCTCAGAGCTTCTTGAGCCTTAACGGAAAAAGCTACCGGGGAATTTTCCTTCTAAAAAACACGCCCAGAGGTCTGTCTCTAATCAATATTGTTAATCTTGAAGATTATCTCAAGGGAGTGGTGCCTTTAGAATTATCTCCAAATACTTTCAACGCCATTGAAGCCCTGAAAGCTCAGGCTGTGGCCGCCAGAACTTATGCCCTTAAAAACCTGGGCCGAAATAACCATCTTGGCTTTGACCTGACTGATACTCAGAGCTCTCAAGTTTATGGCGGGATGTCTGTGGAACATCCTCTGAGCAACAGGGCGGTTGAAGAGACGACGGGAGAAGTTATTGTTCATCAGGGAAAGCTTATAAATGCGCTGTACACGAGCACATGTGGCGGGATGACAGAAGATGCGCAGAACGTCTTTTCCGGGAGACCCTTACCTTACTTGAAGAGTACGGCCTGTGTTCACGAGAAACAGTCTGAATGGATTCTGGAGACTTCTGTTGAATATCCCGGCCTTTCGCTTAAAGGACGCGATATACTTCCTGAGGTTTTCCCATTGCTGGCAACCGGGATTGTAATTCCCGATTATCACACTGATTTTTTCTCGGAACCTGTATCTGGCCATGAGATTGCTGAATGTCTGGAGAGAGTTTTAATTTTCAAGAGAATAAATCAGGGTATTTTCAGGGCCGACGAGGTCGGCGAAAAGAACACTTTTGATTTTATCAGCTTAGGGCAACTTGTAGTGGATTTCTTCGGCTGGCAGGAAAAAGCCGTAAACCTTGTTCTGCCCAGCGAAGTCGATTATCTGCTCAAAGATTCTCTTCAGTTTAAGGAGCTTGAAGAAAGCCAGAGGGAAATTTTAGCTTATCTGCTTCAGGCGGGAATATTCCCAGGCTATCTTAGAGAAGACAACATAAAGAGAGCTGTCACAAGAGCGGAGTTTGCTTATATTCTGAAAAAGTGCCTGAGCTGGCTGGACGACCTGTATCATCAAGGAACTTTTATAAAACGAAAAGGAAACTCGGTCGAGGTCCAGGAACAGAATGAAACAAAGCTTCTGTCTTTTCCAAAGAATGCTTATCTTCTCAGGAAAATAGAAGAAGGCGTTTTCCCGGCCAGAAAGTTGACCCTGCTCGGCGGTGAGTCTATAAGATGGATTGAAAAAGACAGCACTATTCAGCTGCTGGAGGTTGATTATCCTCCTAACACCAACGTTCTTGACCGCAACTCCCCGCATAACCGCTGGACAGTGCGTCAATCAAGAGAAGAGCTCGAGAAGAACATCCTTAAATATTATCCAGAGGTTGGTCGTTTGGTTGAACTCAAAGTGGTCCGGAGAGGAAAATCACAGAGAGTGGCTGAGTTATCGATCACTGGAGAAAAGGGAAATGCGACCGTTGAGGGACTCAAAATAAAGTGGGTTTTAAATCTAAAAGATACACTTTTTTACATTGACCGTGAATATGGTCAGAATCGGCAACTATCGCATTTTGTTTTTACAGGACGCGGCTGGGGCCATGGAGTTGGCTTGTGTCAGGTCGGTGCTTATGGCATGGCAGTGGGTGGCGCGACTTACAAATCAATCCTGCAACACTACTATCAGAAAATAAAAATCGAAAAAACCCAGTAGAGAGTTTTTAATAGCATCAGGACATTCATTTTTTTATATCTTATTTTTCAAGACACTTAAACTCTCAAGTAATTTCATTTCATATTTTTTCTCTTTTGTAAAGAATCCTGTTTTGATAAAGGGAATCTGATTGTTGACATCTACTTAAAAGCGTTGTAGAAGAATGGTTTGAAATTAAAAGGACAGGAATTTTACTCCTGATCTGGAGATGTAAATAGATATGAGTTATATCCAGGCTTCAGTTCTTGGCTTTCTTCAGGGCCTCGGCGAATTTCTGCCCATCTCAAGTTCAGCTCATCTGGCAATTGCGCCTTTTTTCTTTGGCTGGAACTACCAGGGATTACAGTATGACGTAATGCTCCACCTTGGAACTCTGCTAGGGATTGTTACTTTTTTCTGGAGAGACTGGATAAGAATAATTGCTGACGGGATAAGAAAGCCAGGGGAAAGGGAAGGGCGATTTCTCTGGTATATACTGGCTGCTACTATTCCAGGAGCGCTGGCCGGGTATTTACTGGAAGAAAAAGCTGAAAGCATATTTCGCGAGCCCTGGGCTATCGCTGCCAGCCTGGGCTTCTTTTCGATTTTTATTTTTCTGGCTGATAGACGGGCCCGCAGCACCAAGGAGCTTGAATCCTTAACTCTGGCTGAAGTTCTTCTGATCGGTCTGGCTCAGAGTCTGGCTATTCTTCCCGGAGCTTCTCGCTCAGGAATGACTATCATGGCGGCTCTGTTTCTTGGCTACAGGCGGCAGTCGGCAGCCCGATTCTCTTTTCTTCTGGCCACGCCTTTGATCGTTGGGGCGGGTGTTCTTGAAGTGCCCAGAATTGCCATAACCCAGATAAATGGTCCTTTTTTCATCGGTTTTCTGTCTTCAGCCATTTTTGGCTTCCTGTCGATTAAGTTTCTGCTATCTTTTCTTAAGAACAAGAATCTGGTTCCTTTTGTCGTCTATCGAATTATTCTGGCCGCTGTTATTCTGATTAAATATCTTTAGGAAAAAGACCTGCTTCAAGTTGACTTGAACCAACGACTTCTCTAAAATACAGCTTAATTTCAATCCATTTCCTGGAGGCAAAAGTGAAAGCTCAGGCCTTGTCATCTGACCGGAAAGAAGCCCGGGAATATCAAACCAGGTCTTCAGGTGTTTTTTTTAAAGTGAAAAAGGTTCTTTTTGAAAAAAAATCAGCCTTTCAGAACATAGAGATTATCGAAAATGATTTCTATGGCCGTGTGCTCTTGCTCGATGGTCTGGTCCAGACTACGGAGAAAGATGAGTTTTTCTATCATGAAATGCTGGTTCATCCCGCATTAGCCTGCCATCCGGAGCCAGAGAAAATCATGATAATCGGTGGCGGAGATGGAGGAGCCTTGAGCCAGGTGCTCATGCATCCGGTCGAAAAAGCCTGGCTGGTGGAGATCGACCTGGAGGTGATAAGAGCCTGCGAAAAATACTTTCCCTGGCTTGATAAAGCTCTATCTGACCCCAGAGCTGAACTGGCGGTGGCAGATGGTTTTGATTTTATCCAGAGAACCACTGAGAAATTCGATGTGATCATAGTCGACTCTTCCGACCCGGTTGGCCCTTCAGCTGTCCTTCATGCCAGTGATTTTTACCAGAAGCTTAAGAAGATACTTAATCCAGGCGGAATTGTCGCGGCTCAATCTGGTTCTCAGTTTCTTCATCTTAAAGAGAACACCAAAAAAGCCGGATTCTTAAAAAAGATGTTCCGTTTCTTTTATTATTATTTCGGTCCTGTGCCTACATACCCCGTTGGTACCTGGTGTTATAATTTCCTTTCGGACAGAGTCAATCCATTTAGAGTGAAAAAATTGAAAATCCCTGCTGACCTTAAATATTACAACGATGAAATCCATAAAGCCTGTTTTGCGGTTCCCTCGTTTTTGAGGCAGGCGGTGAAGTAAATTTCTATCTTTTTTAATTGATAATTTTTGCTTATCTTAAGCCCAGTTCAGGAGCGAGCTTTTTTATCTTTTCTTCGGAGCGAGCCCCAGGATTTTCTTCAGCAACCTCTTATCTTTTGGAAACTGACCGACATCTGGCAGTCTGGGCAGAAGAATGACCCAGTTTGGGTCAAGGGCAAAGACTCTCTTAAAAAGAGGCAAACTTTCTTCGACTTTTCCTGCTGAAGCCATGGTCACTGCCGGCCAGAAGACCATCTCGGCACTGTCCGGATAAAGCTCCATAGCTTTGGTGTATTCAGCTAAGGCTTCATGAATTTTGTTTTCGGTTAGAAATTCGTCACCTTGATTCATGTGTTGATAAGCCTTGGCCAGTTTTACCAGCCTTTTTAGCTCCTCTACTGGGTGAGGATGGTCCTCAACTCTTAAATCAAATAGCCTGTCTTTCCACCAGACACCCGAACTTTTTCCTTTGACCACTATGACGGCAGCAGATTGTCTTCCGCGGATATCTCCGCCTTCTTTTTCTGCGGCTTCCAGAGCAGCCATCAGCCTATCTACCAGTTCTCCCTTAGTGTTTTCATAAGCTTTCCGCATCGCTTCCCAGACAGTGTTCTTAAGCATCAGGTTAGCTTGACAGGAAAACCCTTCTCCTTTAAAATGCCCGGCTTCAGGAATGCAGTTTTTTCCGGTGTGGACTGCCACCAGGCCGGAGGCATCAACCATGGCCACCTGTCTGACTTCTGGAGTCTTATCTGCTTTAATCAGCGCGCTCAAGGCTTCTTCTGCACTCTTTCCCGCTCTCATCAGTTCAATTCCCAGAGCACCGTAGCTTGGGTCAACAAAAGATTGAGTGGCTACCGCACCAACCCTTGATTCTGCCCAGGGGACGATTGAACCCACAGAAAACCAGTGAGATTGGACGGCTACTCCCAGTTCTCCTGTTTCCTTATCATAGGCGACTATGGAATAAGTGGCCACAGGTCTCGACGATTTATTTTCAGCAGTGAGAGAGTTGAAAGAAAAAGCAACTTCCAAGAGAATGAGAAACAGCAAAAAAGCCGATGTCTCAATATTATCAAGTTTTCTTGTTTTTTCCATTTACCCCTCCTTGAAGATAGACACTGTTTATCTTCTCTGTTTTATATTTATAGATTTATGAAGAATCAAGTCTTGAGAATAAGAAAGGGAAAACACGCAAGTCGTGTTTTCCCTTCAGTTCTCCCGTTTATTTATCAGCCTGTCTTCCGCGTGGCTTTCCAGGTTGCGGTCCCGAAATCTCCCATCTGTGCTTCGCCGCTGATGTTGTTTTCGTCCTGAATTTTTCCTTTATAGGTCATGGTAAACTGTCCGCGTGGCGTATCACGAATCACAGACCACTCGATATCAGTGCCTTTTACCGTTCCTTCGCCAGTAACCTCGCCTCTCGGACTTTGCATCGTCACTTTAAGCTTTTCACCTTCCTGGACAAAGGAAATGTCGCTGGTTCTTTCACCCCGTTGCGTGGTGATGGTAAAGGTCCATTCACCGGTCACATTGACCTGGCTGGCCAGAGCTGAAAGACCGCTGATGGTCAGAATCAGCAATAGAATAGATACTCTTTTCATTGCTTACCTCCTTCTGATTAAGACGCACCTGTCTTATTTTTCTTCCAGTTTTATTCTTTATAAATCAGCATAAATCAGCTTGCCCTGATTCTTTTTTTCAATCAGGACTCTTATCATGTCTGCGGTCATCCCCGGCAAATCATAATCTGGCTGCCATCCCCACTCTTTCCTGGCAGCAGAGTCATCTATGGACTCAGGCCAGGAATCGGCAATCGCCTGCCGGAAGTCAGGGTGGTAGCTTATCTCAAAATCAGGGAGATGTTTTTTTATCTCAGCGGCCAGCTGTTCAGCTGAAAAAGACATGGCCGTAACATTGAAATTTGAATGATGTTTCAAACGGGAGAAATCGGCTTGCATCAACTGGATGATAGATTTAAGACAATCAGGCATATACATCATTGGCAGCCTGGTTTCCGGTTTAAGAAAGCAAGTAAATTTTTTATACAGTATGGCTTCATAGAATACGGCCACAGCGTAATCGGTTGTCCCGCCGCCCGGCAGGGTTTCGTTGCTGATTATTCCCGGAAACCGGCAGCCGCGAACATCAATCCCGTATTTTTTTACATAATAATCGCCCAGATGTTCGCCAGCGACCTTGGTCACTCCATAAATAGTTGTGGGGTTGAGAATTGTATCCTGGGGCGTATTAATCCTGGGAGTGGCTGGCCCAAAAACAGCGATCGAGCTCGGACAGAAAACCTGTTTTACTCCGAGTTCGCGCGATGCTTCCAGAATGTTATAAAGACCATGAAGGTTTACTTTCCAGGCTTTTTGAGGATTCTTTTCTCCGGTAGCTGAAAGAATGGCTGCCAGATGATAGATAGTCTTGACTCTGTATTTTTTTATTATCCTGCTGATATCGCTTTCACTGGTTACATCCAGCATTTCAAAAGGTCCGCTCTGGAGGAGCTTTGACTCAGGCTTGACTACATCGGAAGCTATTACTTTTTCATGGCCGAAGAGTTTTCTCAAGGCTGGGACGAGTTCAGAACCCATCTGGCCGGAGGCGCCTGTTACCAGCATGGTATGAGCTTCAGAGGTCATCTTTACTCCTCTTGGACAGATGAAATTATAAGACAATTCTTATAACTTTACTGATTCGAGATGTCAACACCCAGCGAGAAATTTCTTTTCAGTCTTGCCTTTAGTCCTGACTTCTTATAAATTCTATATCTGGAAATTTGATGTCAAGTAAAGATTCAGGGAGGAATTAATGGGCATTGTTGTGGATGGACATTTAACCATTGACCAGGTGGTAAGAATCGCCCGGGAGAACGAGCCGGTGGAACTTCATCCGGATGCGGTGGCCCGCATCAATAAATGCCGGGCCTTGCTTGAAGACAAGATTAAAAAGAACGAAATAATGTACGGAGTCAACACCGGAATCGGAGAGCTGGCCAATGTCGTTCTGAGTCAGGAACAGGTGGAGAAATTCCAGAAGTACATTATTTACAGCCATGCAGCTGGCTATGGGCAGCCGTTGCCGGTGGATGTGGTCAGGGCAGCCATCATTTCGAGAATAAGCTGCCACTGCCACGGGCATTCTGGTTTGAGGCTGGAAGTTGTAGAAAAGCTCAAAGAATTGCTGAACAAAGGTGTTACTCCAGTTGTCTGCGAAAAGGGCTCGGTTGGAGCCTGTGGCGATCTTTCTCCTATGTCGCAGATTGCTTTAGTGCTGATGGGTGAAGGAGAAGCTTATTATCAGGCCGAGCGCCTGCCCGCAAAAACAGCTCTGAAAAAAGCGGGAATAAAGCCCATTATTTTCCAGGCTCGAGACGGTCTGGCTACGATCAACGGCTCCAATATCATCACGGGCATGGGTGCCCTGGAATTGCACGATGCCTATCGCTGGATTAAAAATTCTGAAATCGCTGCTGCCATGACTCTTGAAGTCTTAAACGCCAACATGAAAGCCTACGATGAGAGAGTTCATAAAGTACGTGGTTATCCCGGAGCCATTATCTCGGCCGAAAACATAAGAAGGATAACCGAGGGCAGCGAACTTCTGGCTCAGCCCGGAAAAAAGGTTCAGGATGCCTATAGCCTCAGAAGCACTCCTCAGGTAGTTGGTGCAGCCAGAGATGCCTGGCAGTGGGCTAAGTACATGATTGAGATAGAGCTTAACGGTGCGGCGGATAATCCAATCTTTTTTCCTGATGAAGAGCTTGTCCTGACCGGAGCCAACTTTCAGGGCGTTCCCCAGGCTTTTGCTCTTGAACTTCTGGGCACTGCCATCACCACAGTCTGTGTCCTTTCAGAGCGTCGGACAAACCGTCTTATGAATCCGCATCTCAACGCAGGGCTTCCGGCTTTTCTGACAAAAGGTGCCGGGATGTTCTCCGGCCTGATGCTGAGTCAATACACGGCGGGAGCTCTGGTTTGCGAAAATAGAGTGCTTTCACATCCGGCTGCTACTGGCTCAATCCCGGCTGCGGCTGACCAGGAAGACTTTGTCAGCATGGGCATGACCACTGCTTTAAAGACAAGGCAGATCCTGGACAATGCGCAGGCTGTTCTGGCCATTGAGTT
>Ga0172362_10000930_pt1 | contig 24715 bp, 25 predicted proteins | sample LakKivs1_kivu2a2_FD_114534 | JGI IMG/M metagenome (GOLD analysis project Ga0172362, IMG submission 114534) | Sediment microbial communities from Lake Kivu, Rwanda - Sediment s1_kivu2a2 | ecosystem: Environmental > Aquatic > Freshwater > Lake > Sediment | place: Rwanda: Western Province, Lake... | reverse complement strand
CAACCCCTCGTTCTAAAAATAATAACGTATGCATCTACTATTTTGCCATCTAAAACATCCTTTTCAGACCAAGAGTGAACCGGTTTTGTCGGATCACGTATCTTTGGCGTAAAATCTTTTTTGAAGGTTTTACAGAATTTTATTAATTCATTCATGTCTGTTTTTTCTTCTTAAGTTTAAAGATCAAAAGAACGGCGACCAAAGAAATAACGAAAATTATCATTTCAAAGCCTGGTACTGAAACATATTTTATCGTTGGTGGTGTTGTTGTCGGTGGCATTTCGATCCCAACGCCTGTTTCGTCTGCAACTCGGAAGTAGTATATTTGATCACCAACAATTGTATTGCTGAAGGTATTGGCATCTATTTTAGCCCACAATATTTGCAATTCCTCTTTACTCATTTGATTTAGATTTTTATCAATTACAATATCAAAAGTGTAATTTTTTTCAGCAAACACTCGCATAGTTACATTTTGATTTTTTGGCCATCCTATATATTTAGGATAAGTAACGAAATATCCTCCTTCTTTCTCCGTTACATCTATAGGAACGCCGTTATCAATCGTGTAATAAAGTCTTGTTACATTGGCATCTACTTTAAATTTTATAGAGGTTGCAGAGCCAACTCTAGGACCAGGATAGGTATCGGCATCGAGGGGTTCTGGGACTAAAATGGCGTTATTGCTGAAAGTAAAGGTGCCTTCATAATTAGTCTCATGTCCACTACTATCTTTAGCAGACAGTGCAAAGGGCAACGTTGTTTCATTTTTTATGTTTTCATTTTCATATGTATATCTAAAAATATTATCTATGAATTCATAGCTATCAGCGCTTATTGTTTCACCATTTATTGATAGAGTTATATCTGATTTTTGTATGCCGGAATTGTCTATTATTTTAGCAACTATTTCAACAGTGCCACCAATTTCTTGTACATCGGGCAGTACGACTGCGGCCATTTTTGGGCTTTCATCGTCATAAAATGGAGTGTTGCAAAGTATCATTAGCACTAGTAGCCACGAAAAGAAATATATCGCATATGTGGAAAACCATCCTTTCTTTCCAAAATCTGTGAGATCAATGTTAATTCTAATGAATATGTATTTTATCCATGATGCATTGAATATACCAAATAGCAATACCAAAAGCCATCTCATAGATTCTCCACTTAGAAGAGCCCAAAAGCCAAATGATATAGCGGCTATGATTAAACCAAATAAAAATGCTATAAAAGTGGTTTTGATGTTTCTTCTTTCTCTTCTAAGAAATGCCTCTTCATCGAATTTAGGAATTTTAAAATCGAATTCTTCTTCTTCCGTAGTTTCTTTTCTTCTTTTTGCCATCGGAGTGGGATATAGTTCTTATTTAAAGTTTTTTCCCATGTCATGTTAATTTTTCTAGAAATTTCTAGTTACTACAGGAATTCGATTCCCTCAGGCAGCTTGTCCAAATATTTTCTAAAGGCCTTTGGCCAATGCTCTGGATCGAGCCCCTTTTGCGCTAAAAATGCAGTTGTCCATCGCTCCAGGCCAATTCCCGAGCATCCGCTCCACAACTCACTTTTTTGTGCCTTGATATTGAACGCACTGATGTATTTATCTCCAAGGATGCTGAGGTTCTGAAACTCCAACCACTCTGAATCTTTTCTAGTTCCTCGATAGGGCATATACGCCTCAAAATCTATTGTTCCAGTATCTTGTTCGCTGATTTCTCCTATTTTTCCTGCCTGCTGCATGTACCATGGCGTTACCCATGCCATGCGCCACTCCAACTCAAAAATATTGTTGAACACATGTTTGTATCTTTCCAGGAATTTTTCTCGCAAGGCCAGTAATTGTTCCCTCGTTCCGATGTATACCGGTTCGATGCGATGGAATTCATCAACCCGTTCGATGCCATGGCGTCCTCCTGATTCATATCGACCTGAAATTGCAGTCTTATCATATACAAGAATTGGGAGAGATTTCTCAGATACGGTTTTTCCTTTAAAAGACCAATATATTACAGGACATTGAGCATAGCAGATGCCGGCATTTGGCGTTGAAATATTTTTTTTCAATTCTTCAAAAGGTACTTCTTTTGTAATCTTTGTAAGATCTACAAACATTTGCCATTTTTCTGCGTCTCTGCTTATAGGTTCTGCAACATAGTAAATTTCAGCAGGCATGCCTTCAAGGTGACCGGTTTTCAGCCAAATATCAAACGGTACAATGTGTGATTCAATAACTTCCTGAAAGCCAAGTGGTTTTAACACTTCTTTAATTGCAATTTCTTCCATCGCCTTTAGAATTGCGGCTGACTGCGGATGATAGAACCATTTTCCTTTAGTGGGTCCTTGTTTAATCCAATCCAGTTTAACCATTTCTTCAGTCGGATCTTTTGTCCACACTGGCTTTTTTTCTTCAGATTTCCAAATTAGTTTCCAAAACTCTGCTTTACCTTCATAGTATTGATTCTGAACTTTTTCGTTTACACGATTAATCATTCTATCGATGTAGTTTCTCCGCAAAAATTCATCAGACACATCTTTCAAAAAGATCGTTGCTTGTTTTCTTTTAAATTTCACATCTGCAAAAGGTATGGTAACGTCTTTTAATGGTTCTTTTTCCAAATCAAAGGTTATAGTATATTTCTCAATTGATATACCGCGAACACCTATGTGATGCTTTTCTCCAAATTCCCTGCTAAAAGCATTTTTTATCTGAAGCAGTGCGTTGTGGGGACGAAAGGCACCTTCTGAAACTATTGATAGAGCAAGTGATGTTTTTTCCACCTTAAAATCTTCAATAAATGCAACCTTTTCTGTACCTTTTTTTAGAATAGTTACATTTGCAGTATTGACGAATTTCTCGATATCTTTTGTGATACCTGAGGCGTCGCTGCTAAATGTAAATGTACATTTCAAATCAAATTTCATATTAAAACTCGCTATAAATTATTGATTCTTAATGTTTATCCACAACTTCTTTGGCAACCGACACACACGCAAGATAGTCATCCAAAGTATGAATAAGTGAAGAAACTGACTTGCTTTCTATGCGAGCTTCTAGCTTTTTTCCTTTTGCCTGCGATTTGACGAAATCAAGATTGTCAACTTCTATGGCTCTTAGAATCTTTTTTGCTTTTTTAGCATCATCAAATTCTATAACTACATCGCAAGAGGCTTTCATGATTTTTCACCTTTCAGCTGTTGGGTAATAATCTTATCGACTGCTGATAAAAATTCTTCCTCTTTTTCCAAAGCAATTGTTGCGCCAGCAGCAATTTTATGGCCGCCACCATGACCGTTTAATGGAACGGCTGCTTCTTTCATAGCAAGACCTAAATCCAACCCTTTATTGACCAGATACTGATTTCCCCTGCAAGAAACATGCAATTCATTATCTTTTCTTGCCAAAGAAATCATTGGTTTTTCCTTGTCGAAGATAAAATTCATCGCAATACCTCCAACCACACCGCCTAGCGAAGATTCATTGCTATGGAAAAAACGAATGCTTTTTTTCTCTTTAGCTCCATCTTTTTCTAGCTGCAGCAGTTCATCAAGAATCTTTTGCTTGTATTCTTTTTCAAGTTTTATTGCTTCGTTAAAGGATTTTTTATCATTGAGACATATTGCTAGCCCTAAGCCCCGGTTTCCCCCTTTTCCGCATGAATCAAGCAGGTCTGCAAAACGCTCAAGCTCGCATTGCAAATAGTCGGACCAGAATCGCTCTCGAATTACTGTGTCGATGATGTTTTTTTCACAACCATTTTTAACTAACTTAAAAAGAAGTATTGATTGAAGCTGCTTAATTTTGTCATCTTTAAGATCTTCGGTTTTTACGTTTTTTTCTAGATGTAATTTTTCCAATAATTTAGAAATGCCTTCCCTGTTTCCTGACAAACCAGTGTAATATGGATCAACTGAATAATACAGACCGTCTGAAAGAGTTTCACCATTAAGCTTTATTCCAGTACTTTGCTTTAGATAGCCATTGCTTAGAGCTTCATCAAGAATGCTTTTGTCGTATCCTCTAATCCCGCCGATATACTGCTTGTCTCCAATAGCACCAGCAATTGCCAACGATATTAAATCTCTATTTTTTGGATCTAGGGCTTTTGCAACAGAATAACTCAATGTAGCTCCGCAAGCCTCATAGTTTCCATTCATACCACATAAATTCGCATTAATCTGAAGCACGTCTTTGTCTGATTTTGACTTTAGATATTGATGATGGTCAAGAATTATTGCTTTGCAACCCATTTGCTCTATGAATTCTATCTGACCGCTACCCATGTCTGAAAAAATAACAAATTCGTTTCCTTCTTTTTTAACCCGCTCTAAGCCTTGTGTAAAAGGATTTCTCATAAGCGAGGCGTGAAAATCGTAACCCGCTCTATGTAATGCAATACAAAGTATACCAGCAGATGTAATTCCATCAGCATCGTAGTGAGATATAACCCTAACTCTAGTTGATTTTGGCATCGATAAAATCATCTCTGATGCTTTTTTGCTGAGTTCTAGAATATCGTCTGCCATAGTCAACCTGATAATACAATATATTTTATAAAAGAATGGATGTTATGAAGTTGTTGTTTGAGGAAAAAATGGAAGAACAAACTAAAAGCGATAAAGAAAAAATATTGGAAGAATTCTATCGATATAGGAATAAATCTCCTTTGGCCAAAATTTACAAAAAATATGATAAAGTTTACAATAAACAGTATAATAAAATAAGGATTATAACTTATATTTTGACTACAATAACAATGATTTTGCTTTTTGTCTTTGTAATTTGGGTATTTGTTTTAAATAAAAATATTTCTCGAGAAATGTATTCTCAGATAGTATCCTTTTCAGAATTTTTATTGATGCCTTTGGGTGTTGTGACATTGTTATTTTGGTTTATTTATACCAGGGACTGGGGGTCAAACTGGACTTAAATTGTAGTTTGAGAAAAAAAACAAAGCACAAATTCACTAACAATGTTTTAAAATGTTTACAAAAAAGATAATGGCAATAAATTAGCCATCTCTTTTATTCAAACATCAATTTTGCTTGCTCGGGGCTGTATTTCCAGTCTTTTGGAAGTCTGCCGTCTCGATGATAATATTTAGTAAGACGCCGTATCTTTGATTCTACAAGCTGCAAGTTTTTTTGATTTTTTAAATCGTTTTTGTGATTTTCAATATGTTTTTTCAATTGTAAAGTTCTACTAATTAGATTTCGAAGATCCTCTGGTATTTCTGGTTTTATGTTGTTTTCCTCAAGTATCTTTGATAGTCTTTTTCCTGTTGCAATCTTTATGTCAGGAACTGCATACTGATCCCTTAGAATGAGACCGATTTCACTAGTAGATTTTCCGCTCTTTGCAAGTTCTATTGCACGAGATTCTATTTCTCTGGGATTTAACGAACTCCAATCAGGATGCTCCTTTCTAAGTGGCCGCGTGGATCCGGATTTTCCTTTTCTTCTTGCATGAATTCTTGCCATTGTCTTTTACTCCAAAGTATTTATTAAGGTAAGTCCTGAATAAAGTTGTAATATTTATCATTTACTCTTACAGCAATCCATCTTTTGCTTTGATAATATTTAATTACCAACAGATATTGTTAGGGAAAAACATTTATAGATGAACAGACTATCAATTCTTCCTTTCAAAAATTATATGGGGGAGCAAAATGAAATCAGCCAATACTGTAGTTTTAGAAAAAACGTCGTTAAAAGATGCAGTTGAGCTTGCTAAGAAAGAGACCCATTGTGGTATGTGCAGATTCGATTTTCTTGGAACAGGTTTATGCCCTTCAGGAAAAAAACATGGATATTTGGCTTATTGGCCACAAGGACGTGTACAGATTTTTAAAAATATAACGTCCGGGAAAGTAAAACCAACAAAGGAGCTTATTGAGATAGTCAACTCCTGCAACCTTTGTGGTATATGCGACAAGCAGTGTAATTTTGCAACACAACTACGTCCTGAGAAAGTCGCAAAGGCATTGAAGGATTATACTGATAACTTAGACGAAAGCGAGTTTCAGGATGCACCTGAAGACAATATTGTAAAAGGACTACGAGAAATCGTTGGAGACGAATGGGCCACTAATGACCCAATTGTTGTATCATCCTATATTAGTTCGATTATAACTCCTGATTCTAAATTTAATTTCTATATAACAATGCCAAAAAATACTGAAGAGTTGTCAGAAGTTATCAAATTTGCAAACAAAAAGAATCTTCCATATCTGCCAAGAAGTGGTGGAACGCTTTTATCGATGGCCGCCCCAACAGTTCTTTCAAAGGCATTTGGTCTTGAGCAGGGAATTGTTATCGATCTTTTAAGAATGCAAAAACTTGAGATACACCCGGAAAGTTCAACAGCCGTAGTAGGCGCGGGAATAACCGCTTTTGATCTTCAAAAAGCAGTTCATAAACATAAATTACGAGCAAATGTTGCAGAAGCAGGAGCACATATATGTTCGAATATCGCATCAACCGGTATCTTGTCCACCTGGGGCAATAAATATGGGTGGTCTGCAGATAATTCATTGATTTAGTAACAGTTGATAGTGAAGGGCAAATTCATAAACATAGTGACTTAGAGATAAATAATCCTTACACAACAGAGTATGGTTTTACTAATATTTCTTTAACACCACCTATGGTTGTTACTGAAGCCACAGTAAGATTAAATCCAGTATTTGACGATGAAGAAGCAGTGTTTGTACCATTTGAACATTTAAAGGATGCTCTTGACCTGTCTTTTAAAATCGCAAAACGTGGAATGGGATTTTCTAATGTAATTCTTTCCAGAAAATATCTAGCAGAATTCCTCAGCCCAACTCCTCAGATTGCAGAAGACTTTGAGTTTATATTAAAGAAATATATGAAACTCAATTATGTAGTTGATATTATTTGCAACAAAGATGAAAAGAAAATAATTGAGAGTATGGTTGATTATACAATTGATAAATCACTTCTTAAATCTTTGATCTTGGGATCACCAAAACTAGCATCACTAAAAGACAGCGATTTTATGAAGATACTATCAGAGGAAAAAGACCCATTAAAAGCTATATTTGCAGGACCTATGAAAAAACATTTTGAAAAGGCACTAGATGCGACACCGGAGAATATTTCAAAGATATATGATAAAGATCTACAGCCTTTCTTTAAAAAAGTATATTCCAAACCAGAGATGACTGATATAGTCTGGCTACATGAGCACCGGATATTCCCATCCAGATTAATGAGACAACGTATGTTTTTACCAATGGGCGGTGTAATTTGGACAGCTTATGAAAAAAATCTACAGGATTGGATGAAGATGTTCGTTGATATTGGCGATAAGCATAAATTAGTCCATGCACTTGGGTTCATAAGTCCATTTGATCAAGGAAGATTTGCTGTCCTTGAATATGATTTTTATTATGACCATAACGACCCCGATGCAAAAAAACGTGTCGATAAAGCAATCATCGAATCACAGGAAAGATCACTTGAGATAGACGGCATCTTATCTGCTTTAAACTTTTACTTCAAAGGCGTTTACAGAAAAGAGCATATTCTATTTCCACTAGCCAAAGCAGTAACAAACGAAGAACTGGAACTTTTTAGGGAACTGCTTAATAACATAATAGGAGCGGAGTAATAATGGTGAAATTTCTTTCAGAAGAATGGATTCAACACTCAAAGAAATACATGTATGAAAAACTTGACCCTCAAAAAGATTTGAATAATGTAACAACTTCGTTGCTTGCGGTTATAGAACATGTTCCTCCGGCTGATACGATAATGAATTTCTATTTGAATATCGAGAACGGAAAAATAGCTGATTTTACGGTTAATACAGGAAACACCTGTGAAAAAGATGCTACATTTGTTATAACCGGTAGCTACGGCACTTTTAGAGGAATTCTAAAGGGCGAGATGAACATGACCATAGCTCTTTTAAAAAACAGGCTGAAATTAAAGGGAAGCAAAATGCAGGCTCTTAAACTTATGAAGCCACTGGATGGCATTATAGAATCTTTAAGAAAAATAACAGATGAATTTGAGGAGTAATAAAAGAGGTATAAGATGTCTTCAGAAAAAGTTCTTACTGTGAAAAAAACATCGCTAGATGAAGCAGTTGCCATTGCAAAAAAAGGAACACACTGCGGTATGTGCAGAATTGATTTTCTTGGAACGGGTTTATGTCCTTCAGGAAAAAAACATGGATATTTGGCTTATTGGCCACAAGGACGCATGGAACTTGTAAAACATTTGAAAGAAGGTAAAATTAAACCAACAGAAAAATTAGTAGAGATTGCTAATTCTTGTACTTTATGTGGCATTTGCGATAAGCAATGTAATTTTACTACACAATTGCGACCGGAGAAAGTCGCAAAAGCAATCAAAGAACACGTCAATAATCTCGATAAAAGCGAAATTCAAAGTGTTCCTGAGGATGATATGCTCAGAGGACTACGTGAGATTGTTGGAGAACAATGGGCAACTAATGATCCAAATATTATAGTCTCATATACTAGATCAATAATTCCTCCGGACTCCGAATTAAAGTTCTATATCGTCATGCCTGAAAGCACTGAACAGGTATCAAAAATAATCAAATTTGCAAACAAAAATAATCTTCCATATATGGCACGAAGCGGTGGAACAACATTTTCAGTAACTGCTTCTTACGTTTTAACAAAAGCTCTTAGCTTGGATCACGGCATTGTTATCGATCTTCTACGACTTAAAAAACTTGAAATTCATCCTGAAAGTTCTACAGCGGTCGTTGGTGCTGGGATTACTACGTTTGAAATACAAAAAGCAGCACACAAACATAATTTACGAGTTCTTGCTGCAGAAGCAGGAGCGCATTACTGCTCAAATATTGCCACAACTGGCATCATTTCTACGTGGGGAAATAAATATGGGGCTTTTGCAGATAATTTTATTGATGTCACCCAGGTCGATGAAGAGGGAACAATTACAAAACATAGTGATGCCGGTATAGTTAATCCCTATTCTGCTGAAACTGGATTTGCAAATGTAACGATGACTCCTTCAAAAATTATTACTGAAGCTGTTGTGAAATTACATCCTATTTTTGATGATGAGATTGCTGTTTTTGTTCCCTTCACTCATTTAAAGGACGCACTCAGCATGCTCGTAAAACTTGGGAAGCGCGATGTTGGGTTATCTCTCTCCATTCTTTCCGCAAAATATCTTGCTGAGTTTCTCAGTCCAACTATTCAACTTTCTAGGGACTTTGAATATATTTGTAAGCACCATTTGAAACTCAATTGGGTTGTATCTGTAATTGGTACGAAAGATGACCAAAAAATCGTTGAGGAAATGGCTGAGTACACGATGGACCAATCGTTGATGAAGAGTTTAATCTTGGGTGCACCACGGTTTTCCGCTTTGAAGGATAGCGAATTTTTAAAGATACTTTCTGAAGAAGATGATCCCCTTAAAGCTCTCTTTGCGGGACCAATGAGGAAACATTTGGAAAAAAGCCTAGATCCTTCACCTGAACAAGTCGCGAAAGTGTATGATAAAGATCTACAAGATTTTTTCAAAAAATTGTATACTAAACCAGAAATGACAAATGTCGTATGGCTTCATGCATTTCGAATATTACCTACACGAATGTTAAGACAGCGGATGTTTTCGGGACCTGGAGGATCTATATGGAGTGGTGATATGGATCACGTTTTGAATTGGATTCAGATGTTTGCCGATGTTGGTGATAAATATGGATTAGAACATTCTCTTGGATTTATAACTCCTTTAGATCATGGAAATTTTGTGTATATGGAATATGATTATTTTTTTAATCACAATGATCCTGAACACGGCCATAAAATAGGTAAAGCATTTATTGAAACGACCGAGCAGTCATATGTAATGGGCAAGGTAATCACACTTATGGATTATTTATTTAAAGGAATGTATCGAAAAGAGCATATTCTGTATCCTATACCTAAGGGAATATCAAAAGAAGAACAATTAATGTTTAAAGAACTACTTGAAAGTACATTAGGAGGTGAAGAAACATGGTAAAATTTCTTTCGGAAGAATGGATAGAAAATTGCAAAAATTACATAAATGAAAAACTAGACCCTGAAAGAGACTTGAAAAATATTACAACATCAGTACTTGGTGTAATTGAGCATGTTCCTCCAATTGATACGACAATGAGTTTCTATATAGAACTTAAAGGCGGAAGACTGGATGAGCTTAAAGTAAACACAGGAGATACTTTTGAAGGAAAGGAAGCTATTTATGAAATAAAAGGCAACTATGGAACTTACAAAGATATTCTTGAAGGAAAACTTGGTATGGCAATGGCTCTTTTAAAAAACAGGCTCAAACTAAAAGGCAGCAAAATTGAGGCTCTAAAAATAATAAAACAATTGGATAGTTTGATTGAATCTCTACGAAAAAACACAGATGAATTTGAGGAATAAAAAAAGATGGAAGACTAATATGAAAAAACCAGACAATAATCAAATACAAAAAGCACTTAACAAATTCATCCCACCAAAAGATACATTTAGTCCTGTTGAAAAAGCGTTGTTTGCCCCTAAATCGTTTTTTGGTGATTATCAAAAGACGCAGGAGCTAATGCTTCCGGCTGTAAAATATAGCTTCAAGCACCATTACGACAACAATGTCCTTTATCGTCGAGTCTGTGATTTAAATGGAGTTACACCAGATAAGATAAAATCAAAAGATGACTTCAACAAAATACCACTACTTCCGGACACATTTTTTAAGGATTATCCTGAAGGAAAAGGTTATCTTAACTGGATAAAAGCTATCTCAACAGGCTCAATTCCAAAGGTTGATTTCAAAACCGATGCACCTTCGCATGACGATGTAATTCGTGAGTTTAACAAAAAGGGAATTAACATAATGTTCACAAGCGGTACAAGCGGCCGGTTCAGTTTCATTCCTAGAGACGTGCGTTCTTGGAGCCGAGTTAGATACAGTGCTGTGAAATCCGTAATCGAACTGATGGATTACGACCCAAGCGATTCTGCTATTTTATTGATTCCTGATCCGCGACAGACAAATCTTACAATCGCAAGTTTATTTGGTATAGCCTATGATTTGTACGAACCAAACAATATCCACGTCGCACTTGATATTGCAATTACAACGCAATTTCTGCGTATGCAGCGCGACGAGGCCATTGGCTTGAAGGAAAAAATAAAGGCAAAGGCAATGTCAAAGATAAGCCCAATTGTACAGAAGAAATCTGACTCAAAAATGATCAGTCTTTTAGAGCAGGCTGAAAAACAAGGGAAAAAGTTGAACATAGGCGGTCCTCCATTCTGGCTTGATAGAATAATAGAACGTATGAAACAAGAGGGAAAAACCGTTAATCTGGAATCCAGCCAAGTTTTGACAGGTGGCGGTTGGAAGGCTGACGAGGACAAGCGTACACCTGAGCAGATTTTCAGAAAGAAAGTAGAAGACGTACTAAATATTCCTCAGAACCATTATCGCGATGTTTATGCAATGTCAGAGTGCAGTTCTGTCTTCTTAAGCTGTGAGGAGCATTACAAACACATCCCGCCAGTTATTATCCCATTTGTTTTGGACGAAGAGCTCAATAAGTTAGGATATAACGAGTTTGGTCGTTTTGCATTCATTGATCCACTTCCGGATAGTTACCCCGGTTTTATAATAACAGGTGACCGAGTAAGGCTTCTTGAGCATTGCCCGGGTTGTGGAAGAGAAGGCCCTGTGCTTGACATTGAGGTTACACGTCTACCGGGTGTTGAGGGCAGAGGGTGTGCAGCTGTAATGGCGGAGCTTATGCAACAGGAGGAAAAATAATGGTACGTTTTCCAACGGATGAATGGATTAAAGTTTTCAAAGAGGAACTTAACAAGAACAAGACATACGAAGAGGTTGCAAAAACCTGGGAAGGGGATTTTCTTTTTGTGGTGACCCCTGATGAGGAGCTAAAAAAAGAAGTTGTTTTCTACGTGGACCTTTGGCACGGAAAATGCAGGGATGCATATCTAGTTAAAGGAAAAAAGAAGACAGCGTTTGTTTTCAGAGGACCTTACTCGAATTGGAAGAAAGTAATAAATAAAGAGTTGGACCCAATCCGCGGACTTATCAGAGGAATGTTTACGGTTGATGGTGACTCAAAAGTGATTCTTGATCAGGCAAAAGCAGCACAAGAGCTTGTGAACACCGCAAGTAAAATACCTGTTGATTTTGAGGTTTAAGAAAAATGAGCAGGACCATAGACTGCCACTTTTGGAATCCAAATCTTGAATTTACAGAAGAGCTGGAGTTTACCTACGAAACACTTGACAACGGAATAGAACTAAGAAGGCCGGTTCTTACGGTCGAGTCACTTGAAGTGATTATAAACGGGATTAAACAGGCAAGAAAGGATTATCTTGAAAAAAACAGCATCCCAAACGTTCTTGATGCAATAGGACAGGTTAACAATCTTTGGATGAACTTTGGGTACAACGGAAGGAAAATGGCCAGAGACGTCCTGCCTCTTGTAACAGGTTTTTCTATCGAGATGATTGAATCCTGGGGATTTGACTCTTTTTTACGTATACTTAAGAAAGAGAACCTTCCACTTTTTGGTAAGTTAATACCGGATAACTTCAAGAAGTTCACGCGCCTTGCCGACGGTCTAGTCAGAGCATACGGTAAATCCGCTGTTAGCCATTCGAACTATAATCCTGAAGTAATCGGACATATCTGTGCAGGTAACATCCTTGGTCTGCCTGCATTTGAGATGGTAATGGATAAGCTAGTTGATGCAGCAACTTGGATAAAGGTTCCTTCTGAGGAGCCTGTATTTGGTGCAATGTATGCAAGATCAATTGAGGAAGTAGACCCGGGGCTTGCTTATACTATCGCCGTTCTTCCATTTGAAAGCGGAGATAATGATGTTAAAGAGTTTCTTTTTTCTAAATCCGATATAGTTAGGGCAACAGGTGGGGAGCAGGCGCGCAAAAGCCTGTCTCAGATGTCAGAAAAATACAAAGTACCTGTTGCAGGCCACTGGCATAAATTCAGTTTCATTACAATCGCAAGGGAATATCTAAACTCTCAAGCAAAAGAAATTGCGGAACTAGTTTCACTTGACGTAAGTGCTTGGGACCAACAAGGATGTTTCTCACCACAGGAGATCTTTGTTGAAACCGGTGGTAAGGTCTCACCTATTCAATTTGCAGAGATACTTGCTCAAGAAATGGAAACGACATCACGCGCGCTTCCAAAAGGCTCAAACTCTGGAAAGATGCAGGTACTCGATGGATACTACCAATATTTCAAGAAGGAAATGATGGGAGAGCCTGTTAAGATTTTCCCGTCATCGACCCATCAGTGGCTTGTGGTCTATGATGGAACTACTTCCAACCTTGAACCTTCACCGTTGTTTAGAGTTATAAAAGTGAAACCTGTAAATGACTTAATGGATATTCCTAAACTTGTTAAACCCATTGGCTCATTTTTACAAACAGTTGGCGTTGCAATTCCAAATAACCGCTTGATGACCTTTGCTGATGCCATAGGTGAAGTTGGAGCCACAAATATTCGGACGATTAGCAACATGACCTTGCAGAAGGCATGGGAACCATGGGATGGAAGATTCCCGCTTCAAGAATTGTTCGAGAATGACAACGTTAGGTGGGTTAGCATAGATACCACAGACATGGATAAAGAATTAAAAACTGCATTAGAGATGAAAAGATCTATTGTTAATCAAAGAATAGACGCTGGAGATCACCAAGGAATTTCTACACTAAGAAGGTAGAATTATTTTATCTTTTTGAACCTTGTACCAAGTTTCGTCATGACTTTAGGTAGTGTAGTATATTCCATGTCTGCCATCGGAAGACGGTGCGGTTCAAACGGGCCATGCCGTCTCATATAATCGGTGACGCGCTGTGCTCTTTTCCGCGTAATGTCGAATGCTGGGTCGTCAAACAAATCTACTGGTTCAGTCATTTTACAGTTTCTAACCTGGAAACCGAGCGCAATTACTCTTGGTGGACCGTCAAATCTTGTGCATTTTGCATCTTTAACTGAAACAGGCATCAGTGGACCGTTGTGAGATCCTCTCATCCAACCTGAAACAAGATGACCAAGTGCAAAACCTTCAAGAACTTCACCCAAGGCAGGTAGACCTGATTGCGATCTTACGACACCTGCAGGATCATCTTTACCAACATATTCGCCAGCAATTTGATATAACTTTTCTGTTGAAATTACTGCGACTGGTTCGTCAGAAGGTAATTTTGATGTTTTTTTAGGAAATACACGTTTTATTACAAATCTAGATTTTGCACCAATAAGAGCTAAAAGATCATACATTTCTTCTGGTGTGTTGAGTAGTACATTTTTGTGTTCCTCTATATCCCATACTTCAAAGACAAAACCGTCATGAATTGATGGATCAATTATTAATCCAGCTGTGTTAAACGGATCGGCAAAAATCTTGAAAATTGGAAAGTTAAATGCACCTGGTTCTGTTTTATCCATCATAAATGCAACAATTGGTTCGGCTTTTCTTTCGGTAAACTCCATTTCAGCAATACCTGGACCCATCCCACGAATGTTACCTGCAAATGCATCAGCGAGCAAATCTTGTCCTGCACCATATAAGCCGAGATCTTTGGCTTTTTCTGTTGCTTCACAAAAAGTATCCCAGGCAAGACTATGAACTTCTTTACTATCAACACCATTGGTGTGAGTCATTATTAGTTCAAGGTCATCTCCACAGTTTGTAACATGAAAATCTTTTATTAAATCGGATTTTTTTGCGTCTCTGAGTTTTTTATTTGCTATTTCTTTTAGACTAGGGTGTACAGATGCATGGCCTGGCCATCCACCAACATCAGCCTTAATAATGCTAAACGTAGTTTTCATATAAACTAAGCCTCCATCTTAAGGGTATAGATAAGATATTTATAAAATTTGGCAAAATTTTTCAACTTACAGCAAAGTATATATTTTTCTCCATATTGAGGATTACATAAAGAGTAAAAAAATGTCACTAGAAATTTACAACAGTATTTCAAGAAAAAAAGAAAAATTTGTACCTGTAGAAAAGGGCAAAGTAAAGATGTACGTATGCGGCATGACTGTTTATAGCGATGCTCATATTGGCCATGCACGAACATATTTTGCTTTCGATGTGATTCGCAGATACTTTGAATACAAAGGTTACAAAGTAACTTATGTTCAGAATATTACTGATGTTGATGATAAGATAATTGCCGCGGCAAATAAAGAAAAGACCGACCCTCTAGAATACTCTCGCAGATTTACAGAAATTTGTTTGGGAGATCTTGATAAATTAGGAATAAGACGAGCGGATTTGTACCCAAAGGCCTCAGAAACAATTCCGGACATGATAGAAATGACACAAGAAATCATAAACAAAGGTTACGGTTATGTTTCTGATGGAGATGTATATTTTTCGGTTGAAAAATTTGATGATTATGGAAAACTATCTGGTCAAAAAATAGATGAGATGAAGGTTGGAGCAAGAATTGAACCTGATGAACAAAAATGCAATCCGCTCGATTTTGCACTGTGGAAGAAGGCAAAGCCAGGAGAGCCTTCTTGGAAATCGCCATGGGGTCAAGGAAGACCTGGGTGGCACATTGAGTGTTCTACAATGAGCAGCAAATATTTGGGACTGCCCTTTGACATACACGGTGGTGGTATGGACCTTCGTTTCCCTCATCACGAAAACGAAATTGCACAAGCTGAAGCTGCTACTGGAAAACAGTTTGCAAAATATTGGATGCATATAGGCCTTTTGACAATCAACGGAGAAAAAATGTCAAAATCTCTTGGAAACATTGTTAATGTTAAAGATCTGTTGAGAACCTGGGATTCTGAAGTAATTCGGATGTTTTTTGCTCAAACGCATTACAGAAGCCCACCTGATTATAATGAAAAAGCTCTAACCGATGTGAAAAAAGGTCTGGAAAAGATATACCGCTTAAAAGAAAGATTGGAAGAATTATCTAGAAATGCTAAGGTTGAAAAGATTGATGAGAAAAAACTAGGAGCAGAAGATAAAAGATATCTTGAAGAGATAAAAGAATTTCAAGAGCAATTTGAGCAGGCAATGAATGATGATTTTAACACGCCAAAAGCGTTTGCAGTTCTCTTTGAATTTGTAAATAAGAGCAATAAATATCTAGAAGGAAAACAAAATGAATCTTTGTGCGCTCATGCACTTGATACACTTTCAAAGCTTGGAAATATCCTGACTTTGTTCCAACCTAAAGCCACAGGTGCATCCGATGAATCGGCACTTGTAAAAAAACTTCAAACTGTTATTTGGCAGTATGAAAAGAATTTTAACAAAACAAGTGTTGAAGAGTTGTTGAGCGCAATATTGAATGAAAGAGAGAAGGCTAGAAAAGAAAAGGCCTGGAAAGTTGCAGATAAGATTAGAAAGGAGTTAGAAGATATTGGTTTTGAGATTCAGGATACAGATGTTGGTCCTGTTTGGAGAAAAAAATAGAGGCTATGAAAAAAATACTCGTGGGTTTTGACGGCTCTGAAGGATCTGACATGGCCTTGAACAAAGCCATGTCACTTATCGATGAATATGGCGAGTTGATTCTCCTCGCCGTAGTTCCAAATCCATCAGATAAAACATTTTTAGATATTGAAATGTACAAAAATATGAAAAAAAAGGCGGAGAGCTTGATTTCTGATGCCATAACCGATATTGGCTCTCACGAATACAAAATAACAGGCATGGTTGAAGAAGGGGATGCAGCAGCAATAATAATTGATGTTGCAAATAGACTGGATGTTGACCTGATTGTACTTGGAAGTAGAGGAACCAGTGCCATAGGCAGATATCTATTGGGAAGCGTTGCAAATAAAGTAGTACAATACGCTCATAAGCCTGTTATGCTCGTAAGATAAAAATAGTGTTTTATCCGTTTTTCTTTGCAGCTAAGCTGGGTCTGGCTTTTTCTGCGCCTTTTCCCTTCCAGCGCAGCCCTCGGCCTTTTCTTCCTGCACTTGTCTTACCACGCAAAACACGTCTTGTGTTCGATGCATTTGAAATCCAGTTTATTTTTGGGTCGTTTAGAATAACAGGATGCACTGGATCAACAAGTATTACTTCATAGTAACGCTGTTTTCCGTCGGATCCGACAAGATAGGAGTTTAATACCTCCATATTTGGAAATCGCTTTGCGGTACGCTCCTCTGCGATGCGCTGAATGCTTTTTTTCTGGGTAATCTTTACAATACCTCGATCTCTTGGCTTTCTTCCTCCACGGATGAGAGGTTTTCTAAGACCTCCTCTTCGCACCCGTGCACGCACAATAATGTAACCTGGCTTGGCTTTGTATCCCATTGCTCGAGCTCTGTCAAGTCTTAACGGTTTTTCAACTCTTAAAAAGTTTTCTTCTCCTCGCCACTGTATTAGGCGCTGCTGCTGTGGCGACTGATAGGAAGTATCGTGCTTTTTCCATTGATCTCCAAGATGATCATACATGCTTTTAACCATAAATATTACACCAATCCTATATTGGTAGGAGCAATAGGAAGGATAATCTTTATTTAAAACTTTTGTCACTTTAATAAGGGAAAGAGCTTGTTTTTCCGTAAGTTTATAAATATCCTAATGGTATATGGTTTTAAATCTGAGGAGGATTTTATGGAGAAACAAAAAGTGATTTTTGGAATAATTGCTATGCTGCTGTGTTCGGTACTACTGATAAGCGGCTGTACCCAAGAGCAAGAGTCATCAAATGGAGGAACCAACAATAATGGACAAAATGGAGCAACTGAAACAATACAAACAATTCTTGCAAAAGCTGAAACTATACAATCGATGTATTATGAAGTATCAACTACTACAACAATAACAGGCGCACCGGAACAGACCGGATCGTATAAAATATGGCAAAAATTGCCTTATATGAAAGAAGAAGTTACAACTACTACAGGTGATGTTACAACCTCGCTTTCAATTATTAAACGTCCTGAGGGAATTTACATGTACGACGCCACTCAAGGCATGTATATTCTTTCTTCAAATATTGAAATACCTCAATCTTCTGCAGCAGATACATCAAGAGATATTCTTAACAACCAGACAATTACAGAGTTAGGAACAGAAACCATCGATGGAAAAGCAACTACCGTAATCCAATACACAGTAACTACAGAGCAAGGTTCAACGACAGTAAAAATGTGGATATGGAATGAAAAAGGAGTTCCATTAAAATCAACTTTTACAATGACAACTGAACAAATATCTATGACGCAGGAATACATATACAGTAACTATTCATTTGCAGACATACCTGACAGCACATTTGATGTGTCTTAATAAAAAATACACATCTTTTTTTCTTTTTTATTTTTCAAATAGGATGCGCAAAAAGGAAATAATTATTTTCCAATTTTTAACGCATTCAATAACCAAGTGACATTAGACCATGATTTGGGATTATGCTAATAAAAAATTAACATAAAACAAATAAAATAACAAAGCAGACCTAAATATTGAAGATAATCTTTATTTAAAACTTTTGTCAGGCATATGGAATGTTCAAACTAAAAAAACCGTTAAAAAAAATTTTGCTACAAAAATTAGCAAAATACAATGTAAATTGTATTTTTTTAACAAACCAGCAGATTATTGTTGTTATAATAACAACAGTTTTATATATTATTAGGCATAAATATATTATAAAAGGAGAAAGAACTAAAGGGGGCAGCAATAGGTGGAAAAAGACAAATTGTTAATGTTTATTGTGATGCTGGTAACTATCTGTATCTCAGTATATTCCTTATCAAGATCTTATGAATTAGAAGATATAGTCAAATCAAACGAAAGAGGGATTGCGACGACTTCTTCGTTTTTAAAAATCTTTGCTGATGTAACCATGGGAACAGCACCTCTCGACATCAATTTTTCGTCATTGCTGCTTCGTTCTGAAGGAACACCAAAATATAGTTGGGACTTCGGTGATGGTGAAATATCTAACGAAACAAATCCTACACATACTTACAAAGAATCAGGTGAATACATATGTAAATTGGAGGTTTCAGATGACAATAAAAAAATCGTGACATCCATTAATATTTTAGCAACAGCCAATAGGCCGCCAACTGTTGTAGTTTTAGTCAATTTACCGAATAGTAATAGGCCTTTCATACCCGGGTTGGGACCGATAGGCTTTTTACCATTTGTAGGTGATAAATTACTTATTGCCCTAGCTTCAAACGCTACATCTAATATGTTCGGCAAGAAGAGTTGGATACAATGTGAGGGACAAGTTTTTGATCCAGATGGAGATGAAATCGTTAACTATAATTGGGAACTCCAACAACCGGCAACTACGTTTTTAGGTACACAAACATGGCCAAAATCCTCTTTTGAAGGCAAAGATTTGAAAAATCTAACAATTCCTACTCTGTGCACTTATAGAATTGGAGACTATACCATCAAATTAACAGTTACAGATTCTGCAGGAAATTCAGCGAGCGATTCAAAACCGTTCACTGTTCAGGTAAGCAATGCTGAAAGTCTAAAATATACTATAAGAAACCGGTGGAAAACTTTCTGGGAAACCAAATTCCCCTATCAATCGGAATCAACTCAAAACTTAATATCGGGCGTCATGTGGAAATTTTTAGGGCCAATACAAAACCTTTCTGACCGAGTAGTAAATAAATTTTTGACCCTGGTACCAGAGAAGATGAGACCATTGGTTCTATCATTGTACAATATGCTTTGGGAAAAAATAGAAAAAACGTATCGTAAACCTAACAATGCGCCAAATGCACCAGGTGATCCATCCCCCGCTGATAACGCCACAGGCATTGCTTTAGATGCTGATCTGAGCTGGAATTGCACAGATCCTGATGAACATTCGATGACTTATGATATCTACTTTGGAACGACTTCGACACCACCTCTTGTCTTTTCAGGTTATGACGATACCACTTTCTATCTTGGGGATCTGGATCCTGGAGTCACATACTACTGGAAAGTCATAGCAAAAGACAAACCTCCAACCGGTGATACCGAGACCGCTAGCAGCCCAGTTTGGAAGTTCACCACAGGACCGTAACAAAATAAAATGGTGGGAATCCCCCACCATAAAACTATTTTTTCTTCGCCAAACAATTATAAAAGATATTCGTATTTCCCTGCATGGGGAAATTTTATGGATATCATGTTCAACCCTGAGATGGAAAAGTTGCAGCGGAAAAAAATAAAAGAGCTACAACTTGAGCGATTGAAAAAAACCGTGAGAAACGTCTATGATAATGTCCCTTTTTACAAGAAAAAGTTCAAGGAACTTAAGTTGATGCCCGATGACATAAAAACACTCGATGATGTTCGTAAACTACCTTTTACAACCAAGAACGACCTGCGTGATAACGCACCTTTCGGCATGATGGCCACTTCTCTGGATAATTGTATTGAATTGCATGCTTCGTCTGGAACCACTGGCATTCCCGTGACCGTTTGTTATACGCCAAATGACATAGATGTTTGGTCAGAGGTGATGGCCCGTTGCCTTTCCATGTCAGGTCTTACCAAGAAGGATGTTTTCCAGAACCCAATCCCTTACGGGACGTTCACCGGTGCGTTTGGTTTCCACTACGGCGCGCAAAAAGTCGGTGCCCTTGTGATTCCTTCAGGTATGGGACAGTCTGAGCGGCAGATCCAGTTGATGCAGTATTACGGGACCACGTTCATTTCAGGTGTGGCATCCTATGCAATGAGACTATCGCAAGTTGCGTTGGAGATGGGGATCGATCCTAAGAAACTCAAGGTAAGAAAAGGTCTTTTCGGAGCAGAGATGTTCACGCCCGGTCTCAAGAAACGTATAAGCGAGATCTGGAACATGGATGTGCACGACATATACGGTTTGACCGAGATGTGCGGACCTGGTGTATCTACCGATTGCAGTCAGCACGATGGTTTACATTTGTGGGAGGATCATTTCCTTGTTGAGGTCTTGGACCCTGTGACGTTGGAGCCTGTTGGGCCTGAGGAAGAAGGAGAACTGGTGTTAACAACTTTGACGAAAGAGGGAATGCCTTTGTTGAGGTACAGGACAAGGGACATAGCCAAACTCTATGACCAAAAGGTATGTGAATGTGGACGAACGCACGTGAAACACACGACGATCAAGGGACGTAGCGATGATATGATCATAATCCGTGGAACGAACATATACCCCGGTCAGATCGAATCCGTGCTTATGAAGAACGAAAAGGTTGGTGGGAACTGGAGGATGGTCCTTACGACCGAGGACGATGTTGATATGCTAACCGTTGAGGTTGAGAGCAAGAACAAATTGAGCCGGGATGAAACAACTGCTCTAGAAAAAACTTTGAAAAATGCGATAAGCTCTGTGATAGTCTTTACGCCGAGGGTAACAGTTTTACCTCCAAGCGGCATTACACAGGAAGGTCTGAAAGCGAAACGTGTTGTTGATAACAGAAAAAAGGTCTGAGCATGAAAAAGGATCTATTGAAAATAAAAGGACCTCTCGCTGAGAACGAGGTCAAGGATCTACTCAAAGAGTACAAGATAAAAACCACGAAGTACAAGTTGGTGAGTAAAATCAATGAACTTGATGATCTAAAGTTGAATTACCCCGTTGCGCTGAAGGTATGTTCAAGGAATATACTACACAAGACCGACGTTGGCGGCGTTAAACTTGGGATTAAAAATATTGATGAGCTCAAAAAGACGTTCAAAGAATTCAGAAAGAAGTTCCCGAAAGAGAATTTTCTAGTCGACCAGATGGCGAAGCCAGGCGTTGAGATCATTATCGGCCTTATAAATGACGCAACCTTTGGCATGTCCATAATGTTCGGTGTTGGTGGTATCTTTACAGAACTTTACAAGGATGTCACCTTCCGTGTCATCCCGCTTCAAAGTTTCGATGCAGCGGACATGGTGGAGGAGATAAAGGGAAAAGCGCTCTTGGAAGGATTTAGAGGCATGAAGGCCAACAAGAAGTTGGTGATAGACCTGATAAACAAGGTAGGTAAGATAGGTGAGGAACTCATCGATAAAATAGATGAGATGGATTTAAACCCGGTTTTTGTTTATGAGAATGACATTTGCGTTGTTGATGCTAAGTTAATTTTAAAATGAAAAGGATGAGAGAATTATGGAAGATTATAAGGTAAAGGATATCGGTCTTGCCGAATGGGGACGAAAAGAAATAGAAGTTGCTGAAAAAGAAATGCCAGGACTTATGGCGGTTCGCGAAAAGTATGGCCCTAAGAAACCTTTGAAGGGTGCACGAATCACTGGAAGTTTGCATATGACTATGCAGACCGCGGTACTTATCGAAACACTCGTTGAACTTGGAGCATCCGTTAGATGGGCAAGCTGCAATATTTTTTCAACTCAGGATAATGCTGCTGCTGCAATTGCAAAGACCGGGGTTCCTGTTTTCGCATGGAAGGGTGAAAATCTAAAAGAGTATTGGTGGTGCACAAAGAAGGCACTTGATTTTGGTAATGGAAAAGGACCGCAGCTTATCGTCGACGACGGTGGCGATGCTACTCTGATGATACACAAGGGTGTTGAAGTCGAGCGCAATCCTAAAATTTTGGATAAGGACTACAGCAAAGAGGGAGAGGATTTCAGAGAGCTCATGGCGTGTCTGAAAGAGACATACAAAGAGGACTCGACACACTGGACGAAGATGATAAAGGACATCCGCGGTGTATCCGAGGAAACGACAACTGGCGTTCATAGGTTATATCAGATGATGGAAAACAAGACTTTGCTGTTTCCTGCATTCAACGTGAATGATTCGGTGACTAAATCAAAGTTTGATAACCTATATGGCTGTAGGGAAAGCCTTGCTGACGGAATAAAAAGAGCAACCGATGTGATGGTCGCTGGTAAGACCGTTGTTGTCTGTGGTTATGGTGACGTTGGTAAAGGTTGTTGCCAATCAATGCGTGGTTTTGGCGCAAGAGTAATTGTTACAGAAGTTGACCCAATTTGTGCCCTGCAGGCAGTTATGGAAGGTTATGAGGTTAAAACTGTTGAGGACACGCTTGGCGAAGGAAATATCTATGTAACTGCAACAGGCAATCTTGAAGTTATCACTGTCGAGCACATGAAAAAGATGAAGGATCAGGCAATCGTTTGTAACATCGGTCATTTTGATCATGAAATACAAGTAAGCAAGTTGAACGAAGTAAAAGGCATGAAAAAGATAAACATAAAACCGCAGGTTGACAAGTATATTTTCCCCGATGGGCACGAGATATATGTGCTTGCTGAAGGGCGGTTGGTGAACCTGGGATGCGCACACGGCCATCCAAGCTTTGTGATGAGTAACTCGTTTACCAATCAGATTCTTGCACAGCTGGAGTTGTGGAATAAGAAACATGATATTGGCGTGTATATGTTGCCAAAGATTCTTGATGAGGAAGTTGCTCGGCTGCATCTTAGTAAACTTGGAGTGAAACTAACAAAACTTACACCTGAACAGGCTGCATATATAGGAGTAAAAGTCGAAGGGCCTTACAAATCAGAACACTACAGATATTAAAAATATGGGAGAAGAAAGAAGGAATCTTTGCTAATGCAAAATTACCTTCTTTCCGCCTTTATCCATGCTTCGGATAATTCTTCTTCTTTATAATCATCTATCGCGTTACACATTACATAATATTGGTCTTTCGTTGTATTTAATTATGTCGATTATATTATCGTCTATTGACGAACAATTAGTTTACGTTTAAAAAACATAATTTAATGAAAGCAAAATTCATACATTGACAAATCGAAATTGGTTGTGAAACATGATTACATTGATAGGAACAGGACATGTATTTGATCTTGCAAATGCAATTCTTAGGGTTTTAGATGAAAAAAATCCCGATGTTATATGCGTCGAGCTTGACAAGCAGCGGTATAATGCATTGATGATGAAGCTATCAAATCCTGAAGCATATAAATCTGCAGGAAAAAAACTTCCTCTTCTGTATAAGTTGTTGGCTCGATTTCAAGATAGCATGGCAAAGGAATACGGTGTGACTGCAGGTGATGAAATGCTAACTGCGATTAATTATGCACAGAGCCGGCAACTACCTGTAGAATTTATTGACATGGATGCACAATATTTGTTTCCAAGAATGCTAAAAGCCATGCCTTTGCCTGAAAAACTTAAGCTAATGCTGACTGGTTTTGGTGGATTTTTTGTAAGCAAAAAACGCGTTGAAAAGGAATTGAGCAATTTTGAGAACGATTTCGATGAATATATCGAGCAGATTGGTGAAAAGTTTCCGACGATTAAGCGTGTGCTGATCGATGATAGGAACGCATACATGACTCAGAGATTAGTTGAATTAAACGAGCAGCACGAAAGAGTCGTTGCCGTTGTTGGCGACGGTCACGTGCCTGGCTTATCAAAGTTATTGAGTGAAAAGAATATCGTTTTTGAAGCAACAAGACTCAGCGAGCTGCGAAATCAAAAGGATTCAGTAGCTGATTCTTCGACAGCATCTTTCAATATTAATTATAAAGAGCTTTAGTTTATCTTCTGCCAAGTTTTAAAAAACCTCTCTTTATGTTGTCATTGATGGTTTTGGGCCTGTAGCCTAGCCTGGATTGGGCGGCAGTCTCCTAAGCTGCAGATCGCGGGTTCGAATCCCGCCAGGTCCGCTTAAATACAGACGGTGTGAAGAACCAATCGCAGACAATCTGGTT
>Ga0172362_10000928_pt1 | contig 24724 bp, 28 predicted proteins | sample LakKivs1_kivu2a2_FD_114534 | JGI IMG/M metagenome (GOLD analysis project Ga0172362, IMG submission 114534) | Sediment microbial communities from Lake Kivu, Rwanda - Sediment s1_kivu2a2 | ecosystem: Environmental > Aquatic > Freshwater > Lake > Sediment | place: Rwanda: Western Province, Lake... | reverse complement strand
GGTCCTTGTTCAAAATCTATTAGCATAAAGTTCACAGTAGGGTATTCATTTTGTTTACCTATTAGACTATAAAGAATAGCTCCATTACGACCACTGGTTTTATCTTTGGGATAAAATTCTACACTTATTTTGTCGGGTCTTTTATGGTCGACCATAGTGTATTCCGAGCCTAAGAATAGTTTAATTATTTTAGCAAATTTCAGTAATGGCATGTCTTGTCTATCGTCGTCGTCACGGTAATCTGGACTGGGTGCGAACTCTGATAAATTTTCTTCCGCCACACCTTCTTTGATGTTTTTCCACTTGTCAGACAGAAAATTGACCAAGTCATTTACTGTGTCTAATCGATTCTGTAGCATGAATTGAATTACACGCACAGCATTATTACGATCAGCATCCGGTCCTGGTTTTCGAGCATTACTTAGGTCCACAGCAAGACTCTTGGCCATCCCTTGTTTATCGTAGGTGTATTGTAAGTTATAACGCTTGCTGTCAGCATCCTTACTGAGCTGACTTTTTTTCTTGGCCTGAATCAGTTCCATCCATGGCTTCAAGTAACCTCCACGGCGCCTTGACACATAACCTCTGGCATCATCATTGCCTGTCAGCAGGGCAATATTGCCTGGCTTGCTTAGATCACGCTGCCGCCATGCTGTTTCGTCATTAAAAAAGTTTATAGGTATGCCGGCCTTTTTAGCACTGATCAACAGCCTGCGACTACGAGCACGAGCCATTTCGTCGGCCTCTACGCTGGTATAAAGATCTATCGTTCTAATACTGGCAGGTATGGCGGGTTCTCGACTAAAGATACGATCTTCGGCCTCATGTGCCTTATGATGATCCCGCATGGGGTCACGATTGTTCCAATAGTCTACGGCTTTACCGGGATAGCGTTGATTATAAAAGTCTCCATCTAGTTCAAATAACACAGCATCCTGTCCAAGATAACCATGATAGCCGCCATGACGTGTTCTAGTAGTGCTTAGAAAGTAAGGATGACCCTTAGGAGCAAACTGTGCCTCCCAAGTTGAGCCCAATATATGGCTAAGTTCAAATTGTCCACTTTCTACAATTTTAAGTGCGGTGGTGACACGAGTATAGTGAAATACTCGGCTGCTAATACGCTCTGATAGGAATTCCCATGCTCTCATTGTATCTTCCGCCACACCTTGTTGGCTGATTTTGCTGGGATGTAATGGCCCAGACTTGACTCGTTCTCCACCATCAAAATATTTTAATTCAATGGGCAATGAGGCAAATCTCTTATCTCCCGCATCATATAATTCTGCTGCTGCCATGATTCTGTGATTGCCTTCATTGACCCATGCTTCTCCATTGTAGGCCACCATGACGAATGGTACATATTCTTGACCGTAATTATTCAAAGGTAATCGACCTGTGTCTTTGAGGATTTTTTTAATTGCCTGTATATCTTGTTGTCGTACATTCCGTTGTTCACCACGCATACCCGGTAATATTCTGAGGATTTCTATAGGCACACGAACATCGGGCCTATAATAGGCGGTAGTGGCATTAAAGTCTGGAACACCGAATCTATCTCTACCTTTTTTCTTGGCATAGGCAATTTTTCCTTGCAACCATTCTTCGTTGGGCACATCGACACGAAGGCTTTCCGCCACACCTTGCGTGAAACTTGGCTGTGTGGTTGCTCCAGTAGCTTGCACAGCAGCAACCAATAATCGGTTGCCGGCCGATTTAGCATTAGACAGGGCTTCTTCTGCACTGGTAGGTTCCATACCAGCGTCTGCAAATATTGCAGGATTACGCACATTTACAGTTGGATTTGGCAACGGTTTGCCCTCATAATAATATCGGGGATCATCGGCATGTTTCAGAATCCATTTATTAACTGCTGCACGATCCCGTAAAAATTTTATCTTAGGATGATTGGGTATAGCCTGTTTTAACTTTTTATAGAATTCAATCTGATTTTCGGGGAAGGCATCCATATGTTGTACCAATAACCAAGCTGCGTAAGGTGCAGCAGGATAGTCTCCATTGCCTTGATCACCCTTGTCACTTAATATTGCGTCTATATTTTTTTGTATATATGGCCATACTTGTGTTTGAAAACTCTTACGACTTGTAGGATCTTTATATTCTTGGTCTTTATTCATCCAATCATTTAATATCGCTCTAATTTGGTCTTGATCATTGTCACGAAGTCTTAGTATGTTATCAGTTGCTTCTTCTAAACTTGTTAAATCTTGATTTTCATTGTGTTTTTTTCTACCTTGACAGTGTGCTCGTTGACTGAAACCTCGAGGGTTATTGCAGTTGATAGATTTTTTGTATTTTTCAGACCATTCTTCACTGAGTTTTTTTCTTTTCATCAACAATTCAGGATGACCTTGTGCATCAGTGTTTAATTTCAATTTATTGGCCTGTCTCCCTGTTTCCCCGGGCCGTATATCTACAGTCAATGCTGTGGAAAATCTTGGATCGTTTTTTTCTTTTTCGGTGGGTATGTAGCCCGAGGATTCTGACAATTCAATGTCTTGAAATAATTCTGGCCGACGGTCGGCAAAACCTCTCATGATTCTTCCTGCTAATGCATTGGCTTCATCTTCGTAGGGACTACCGGTCTCTCCTGCATCGTCGGGGAATTGACCTCTATGTCTTTGTGCACAATGCACTAGTTCATGTGCCAGTGTTCTTAATATATCTAAGATATGTCTATTAGTGATAGCCAGTTGTAGTTGATTGTCACTGGGATTGTATTGACCAAAACTACCTGTTTTCACTGTCCAATTTGGATCACTGTGTAGAATTATCTTGGGTCGATGAACTATGCCCAATTCATCCATGATTTCTTTGGCAAATAGCTTGATATTGTCTTTGATATCTATTTGTTCGTTGATACTTTCACCACCGCCACCGTCACTACCAGCGGCAGTATCTGTGCTCCAACTGAATCCCGGATACCAATATCCACCATGACCATAACGAACTTTTTTAGTTTTACGACGTTTTTTTCTTTCGTTGAGACTTAATTGTTGATCGTGTAATTCGTTACGTCGATCATAGAGTTGTTTTATCAAATCTGTTGATCTCAGTAATTTAAACGTCAAATTTTCCACACTGAATTCACCTTGCTGAGCTAATCCAGTGGATCTCATGGTTTTTAGTTTTTTAATTAGTTCTTGAATCTTGTCAAGATCATTGTGGCTGACAGCTGAATTGATTCTATGTTGTAGATCTTGATATTTACTGATAACACTGTCGTCATCTATATTAGTTTTGATTTTTTTTGGAAATATATTCCATTGATCATTTAAAACACTATAAATTCCTTGACTGTAATGTGGCTCATTGGCATTTTGCACATAGAGTTCAACATCGTGACCCCCTACGGTGATGTTGTGTAAATCATTATATTGATATTTTTTTGCATCAAATAATTCTCTATAGACTTCACTGACATCAGCCTGGGGTAGATCTACTACTAGGTGTAGATCAATGTCACTGTGATCGGTATAATTGTATCCGGCATTGCTGCCACTGACAGTGATGTCTTTGAGCCCAATGTTTTCGATGCCAAGAAATTCTCGAAAATCTTCGGCAATGGCCAATAGTGTTTGCTGCACTGTGGGACGTAGTTTTTGATTTTCATCCCATAATACAGGATTTAATTGATCATGAAATTTAATATAATCGGATAATTGTAGAGATTCTAATTCATTTATATTCATATGAATATTTATGAATTCACTAATATCTCCGGATTGGGATCTAGATCATTGACTGGGGTTTGATTGGCTGTTGCAGTTATAACTGCAGTATTATTGTCGTAAATCACTTTGAGATCTTGATAGAGTTTTTCTTGTGTAGTGTAATCAAATGTATAAGTTCCAGTGTGTTTCAACAATACTCGTCGGTCCACAAATACTCGGCCTCCTAGATCTCTCCAGTTTTCACAAAAGGTCCAATCTTCGCTGTAATATCGATCATCACGAACTATAGTGGTAAAATAAGTTTTTAAATGAGCATTAATACTGGTGTCAAGTCCTAGATCGTTGGAGAATGGGATGACATTGGGATGCTGATTTAGCTGATCAAATACTGATCTTTTTATCAACATAAACCCAGTTCCGGTTTTACTGACTTCCACTAGACCGTCGGGATTACTGGCATCTTGATTTGGTAATCCATTGACACACCATTTGACTGGTAATGTTTTCATGGGATAAAGCCCGCCCACAACATCAACATCATGATTCAGCAATGCCAACAAATGCCAAGGTTCCCAACCAATGTCAGCATCAATAAACATCAAATGTGTGCTGGATTCAGTCAGCAAAAATTTTGATGTCAAGGTATTTCTTGCTCGACAAATTAGACTTTCATTGGTCATGGTTTCGAGAGTCCAATCAATTTGTAATTGTCTAGCAGTGTTGGCCCATTTAATGTAGCTCATAAATGTGCTTTCAGTCAATTGTCCACCGTAGCAAGGCATAGAAATGTGAACTCGAGTTTTGCGAATTTTTTCGAGATCAAGTCGAATTTGAATTTGATTATTTTGTTGATTTGCTGTATCACCTGGGGATGTAGTTGATGTATTTGGTTGTTGGTCAGGCATGTTTTTTCCTTTGAAATATTTTCCTTTGAAATATTTACTGATTATATACGATATGGTTAAATTATTAAAGCCTTGCAGTTATCAAAATGATATCTTTTGATGTCAGGTGCGCTACCAGTTTTGCCACAATGTGTGTAGGTGACTTGCACTTTATTTGGGTGACTATTTAAATTTCGAGCGACGTTCTTCCAGATAGTCTTCAGCAACAGGTCGATTTTCACGCTGTTGATATACGGCTCGTATACCGCCCACTGCGGGTGTTCCTGTAATCAAGCCTCGATGTTCGGTAGTAAAGGTAGCTGCCCAACTTTGGTTTTCTTCAACAGGTTTATCGACACCTAACCCTGTATCAATGAGTTTGACTGCCATGGCTGTTAGTTTTTTGTTATTGATTGAGCGAGGATACATGTCATTGATCAGTTGAGATTTTTGTTTGGAATCGAGTGTAGGCCAGGCATTGCGTATCTCTGTGGCAGATGTCATCCCACCACCAAATTTTTGCACAGGCAAATAGGCCATATAAGCATGTTTTGTCATGGGTTCAAGATCATCAACATGTTGATCATAGTATGACAAATAATCGCTGACTGGTAGCCCGGCTCTTGGCCCCCTGGTCACCAATGGCAAGTTTCCATTTTGATCTCGTTGCGGTGGCAAAGGAGGTTTACCACGATCTTTTTCACTTCTAACAAAAATTAATACAGTATCATTTTCTTGACCACGCACTCGAGCAGCAATAGCAGGATCAGTGGCCGAAAATTGTTTCTGAACATTGACAAAGTCTTTTTTTGGAACCCCTGCTAATTGTGCCAATGCTTCTTTGATACGAAACGGAAATGGCCTTTTTTCTTGAACATCAGTGGCACCCACAATGACTTGAGCATCAGGAAATGCTGATTTCGCTGCACGATATAGTGCTGCATGTCCCGCATGGAATGGATGAAATCCTCCGCTCATTAACACTAATTTTTGCATCATTTATTTATGATTCAGTATACTGCGGTTATTGAGTCTATATCACCATCAGAAAACTCAATGATTCTTGCTCTTAACCAAGTGAAATTGCCTGTCACATTAGTGGAATAAACACCTGACCACTGAGTGCTGAAATCTGCTCCAAAACTGTCTACTTCGATCCAAGTTGCAGTATCGGGATCTTGATCCACTGTGGCTTCTATGCTGATACCTCCAGTAAAGCCATCAAATCTATAAAATATAGTTTGTAAACTACCTCGACCTTGATAATAATTAGCTGCAGGTTGTGGGTCACCATAGAAATCCATGCTGCTGCCATCATAGTTGCCTGACGGAACACCATAAACAGTCAATGGTAATAATACCACTGTGGTCATTTTTGATCCGGTAACTCGATTTCAACAACACAACCAGAATCAACTAATTGTTCCGATAATTCTTGCAATGCATCAACAAGATCTTGATTGATCAGCTGTGATTGATTTTTATCAGATTTCACCAGTTTGCTGATTTTTATTAAAACGATTTCTTCATGTATTTTAGCCATAACTTTATTTAGTTTTTATTTCAAATGTTTTTCGAACTATATTGGGTAAAATTATATTTAACATCAAAATTTCTCGATGGTCATTGTGATCTACAAAATCTGTATTGTGGATATATCTTCTGACAAAACTTCGAGGAGTTTCATAGTTCAATATCATGGTCAAACGAGGATTGAGTCTGATGGAATCTAAATTAGATTGAAAAAAATTAGCCAGTGAATTTGTTTCTATTTCTGACAACTCTTTGGGGCGTAGGAAAGATCTATAACTATAAACAGAATTTTTTAAATAGACAAATTCTTTATCATAAACAACCACTGCTTCATTGACACAAAACCATCTTGGGTGTAGTTGATGGCAGGAATTAATTAAAAGTTCAAGATCGTCAAGATCTGAGGTGTAGACATAGAGCACATTTGCAAAAACTGTTATCTTAAAGGAACTTTTCAAAGACAATAACAAGTCGCAGTAGATGTGTATATTATCAATTTCTTCAACAGTCAGTCTACCCCTCGATCTCCAACGGTTATAATATTCAATATCTGAATCTATTTGGTCGTGATTTAGTTTTTTTATGTAGTAAATACTGTGTATACTTATAGTGATCACATATTGGTATCTGCCAAAATATAAACTATTGCGTTTGATTTTTTTGAACTTTGCCATAAACTTTATTTTTAATAGGTTTGGTTGAAATCGCAATGACATTGTTTTTGATATCAATGTTGGCACGACAATTTTCTAGATTTTCAAACAAAATCTTTTTAGACAATGGGATTTTAATTAGTTCGTCAATTTTTCTTGCCAATGGTCTGGCTCCCATTCTACTGTCGTAGCCAGTGATTGCCAAATGATCAATCACTGTTTCGGTCAAATTGATCTGAATATTTTTATTGACAAGACTGTGTTTTAATTCGTTGATAAACTTCAACACAATTTTCTTTACAGCCAGATGATCTAATTTTTTAAATTTACAAATAAGATCGATACGATTTCTCAGTTCGGGTCTAAAGAAATTTTTAATTGCTCGATCTTCACTGTCGGATTTTTCAAGATCCACTGAAAAACCAATGTTGTTTTGTTCGTTGTCTTGACTGCCCAAATTACTGGTCATGATAATAATACAATTTTTTAAATCAACTCGTTTACCATTGTTGCCAGTGACATGCCCTTCGTCGAGAATTTGTAACAAAATATTACTGACATCAGGGTGTGCTTTTTCAATTTCGTCAAACAACACAATAGCATAGGGATGTTTACTGAGATCACTAATGAGTTTGCCCCCACCTATGTTGCCATCTTCGAATCCCACATAGCCCGGTGGTGCACCAATCAAGGAACTCACAGTGTGTTTTTCTTGAAATTCGCTCATGTCATATTTCAACAATTTCATATCGAGATGTTGAGCCAATAGTTTGGCCAATTCGGTCTTGCCGGTGCCAGTGGGTCCCAAAAACAAATAACTGGCCATGGGTTTATTGGTATTGCCCAGACCGGAAAAATTAATATAAATTCTTTCCAGCACTTGATCCACTACATGATCTTGACCATACAGTGATTGTTTTACAGCAGATTCCAGACCAATGATTCTTTGGCTACTGGTATTTTGTAGATTATCAACTCCGATCCCTGTGATTTTACTAATTTGTTGTTGAATCATTTCTCGATTGATTGTGACATTGGTCATGTCTTGTGCTCGTAATTTAGCACAAGCCGAATCCAATAGATCAATGCTTTTGTCGGGATTCTTTTTATCTGTGATATATCGATTGCCCAGTTCCAATGCTGCAGCGATCGCATCGGTATCCACCATGACATTATGAAATTGTTCCAATCTCAGGCTGACACCAATGAGAATTTGTTCAGTGGTTTTGAGATCTGGTTCGTCAATGGCCAATCTATGAAATCTACGCATTAATGCACGATCTTTTTCGAAACTTTCGTAATATTCTTCCCAGGTAGTGCTGGCAATGACTTTGAAATTGCCTTTGGTGATAGCAGGTTTGATCATGTTGGCAAAATCTAGACTGCTATTGCTGCCGGATCCTGCACCTCGCATGGTATGTGCTTCATCAATAAAAAGAATACAATTTTTTTTGATTTCCAGTGCAGTAATAATCAACTTGAGTTTTTCTTCAAAATCGCCGCGATATTTACTGCCGGCCAAGATATTACCAATTTCCAAACTCCAAACTTCGTGACCTTTTAAAAATTCCGGAACTTGTTCGTTGACAATGTCTTGTGCCAGACCTTCGATGATACTGGTTTTGCCAACACCAGGATCACCCACTAATAGAATGTTGGATTTGAATTTCCTGGCCAATACTGCGATCATTTCGTCTAGTTCATCACGACGACCAATCATGGGTTCTAGTTTTTTGTCGACTGCCAAACGACTGAGATTAGTGCAGTATTCGTCTAAAATATCAGTGGCTTGTTTGGTGCTGATTGTGTAATTATTTTGATAGTTTTCCTGATAAAATTCCACAAATTCGGCTTTAGTGACCCCATATTTCAAGAAGAAATAATGTGTATGACTATTGGTCTCGCCCATCAATGAAAGATAAAGATCTATAGTAGTAACAGACCTTCTACCGGTGAATAACACTTGAGTCAATGCTCTATTAAATGTTCTTTCCAGTGCATTGGTTTTTTTAGGAGCAATGGATTTATTTTTAGATGATGCCGCAGCTAAACTCATCAAATAGTCAATGACATCTTTTTCAAAATTTTCCACATCAGCACCAAACTTGGCCAAGGTATTTCTAAATGGTTCATGCTGTAATAAAGCCAACAACAAATGTTCAGTTAATATATATTCGTGACGAAAACTTTTTGCTAATTTTACACTTTGTTCAACAATTGATTCAATTTCTGGATTCTGTGATGAGTTCATATGGTACCTATTGTTTTTTTTTATATTGTATTTAAATTCAACGCCAATGTCAATGACATCACCTGTCTGATTCTCGTTTTATTAGATCCAACAGATCCTGAGGTATTTGGGTGGGTATATCAACTTGAACTTTTATCAATAGATCACCTCGTTGATTGTGTGAATTTAAAAAACCATGACCGCGTATTCTCAGTATGGTATTGGATTTAGTTCCTGGAGGAATCGACACTGAAAATTTATTTCCCACTGGATCAGAAATTTCACATTGACCTCCCACAATCAATTTCCAAACAGATATCGCTTTATGTGTGACCAGATCAAATCCCGATTTGATCCAGTCTGGGTCTGGTTGAATTCTAAATATCACAATTAGATCTTCAGATCTAGGACCTAGATTGGCATAGCGAATCATTTGTCCATCTTCTAGGCCCGGTGGAATATCAATTTGTATATTGTGTATGGGACCTTGGTCGGTATTGACTGTGATTATTTTTTTGCTGGGATATAAAACATCTCGTATATCCAACCAAAGATTGAGTTTACTGGTTGATCGGCGAACAAAATTTTGTTGAAAAAAATCAAAAGGAGAAAAATTATGATCAAAAAATCCGCCGGGTTGAACAGGATTGTCATAGAGTTTTCTTTTGTCGGGGTCACTCAGAGTGGCATAGGCCGATTGTATTTCTTGAAATTTATTGGTATCACCACCGTGGTCTGGATGATATTGACTGGCTAATTTTCTGTAAGCTCGTTTGATATCATCTGTTGATGCCTGTCTAGTTACCCCTAAAATTTTATAGTAATCGTGCATAATGTAATTATTAACGATTACCATTGAGATTACTTTTTGGGAATCTCTGTGCCTTCGAACTTTTTATGCACACGTATTTCTCTACAGTCTTGACGTGTAGTGCCATCTTTGTTTTTGATTACATTGCCTGATTTGTCTTTGGCATCAACACAGACTTTTTTGGTTTCAGGTGTTTTGTTGTCTGATGCATAAACAGGCAACAAAAGACCCAATGCAAGAACAGCAGAAATTAATTGTTTCATTGTGGGCTCCTTATTGTGAATTTTTTATTATATCCGCACTGCCAATTTTTTCTTTGCTACGCCACCAAGCAGTGATACCCAATATTGCACCCATGGCCATATGATACAGTCCAGCACCTTGAAGAGTTATGGGAGACCATTGAGTAGTGACCTCTCCGTAGCTAACTGCCTGTAATATACTCCATAACACAGGAAATATCACAAAATCACAAATACAAGTAATTATATAACTCCATCCCATGGCCGGGCGCCATTTACGATTAAACCAAGTTTCATATTGCGTATCCATTATTTGTCCTCTTTGTTGGAAGATTTGACAGGTTCATAATAGTCTTTATATTGTTGAATAATAATTCTTTGTGCGTTGATTAAATTTCTCAATTCAGCAATGGTCACAGCCAATGCTTGATATCCGTCACTGGTCAATCCAAACAATACTAAATTTTGTTCTCGAGTCTGCATCTGTCGAAAAACTTCTTCCCAATTTTGGGGTGTTATCACAATCCATTCAACCGGTTTTAATCTCAATGGTTGGGGATTGTCCAATGCCAACGGAGTTTTTTCCACCGGTTTGGTGGCAATCTGTATGGGTTCAACAGGTTTTCTCAACCACGATCCACAACCTGACAACAACAAACTAACGGTTAGTGTCAGCGCGATATAATGGATTGGCAATGCCAGGACATTCCTTGTTGATTTCTTCGGGTTTAGTAGCATTTTTTTCTGCCTCTGTTAGTGGCGATCCACTGGCTATTTCCAAACAACGTAGAGCATTTAAGGTGCCACGGTTTACAGCACGTTCCACTGCCACTGGTTTTTCGGCAGCAGTTTTACCCCAATTACGTTGTTGTCCACTGGCAGTGGTATTGAATCTATCACGCAATGCATTGACATCATTGTTTTGTTTGACAATTTGATCGTTGACTGATTTTGTTATAGCGCGAATTTGTTCTTGTTCGGCCTTCATTTGATCCATGGCAGCTTGTTGTTGCTCTACTGCTTGTGTTAATTTTTCTGTATTGGCTTGACTGACAGCTAGATCTGCTCGTAGACCAGTAATCCACCAAAATCCCACTGAAAACAATATCACTATTATCAGTGTTGCCACTACTTTGATAATAGTGCCGATTGGTAAAACTGGCATGATCAGTGTGTTCCCAAAACGTGTAAAGCGTGAGCATAATGTTTTTTTCGATCTTCAAGTCCTATAGTGCCACCATTGATTCTTTTGGTCAATGTCAGAATATCTTGTTGATCGGCCCATTGATTAAGTTTGTTGGTTTCCCAAAACCAACAACCACTTTGAATTGCACCTTCAAACGTTTCGAGGTAAGCAGGAATGTCTTCTATAGGAGTTTCGATGCTCTGTGAAAACCAAAAATAGTTATCTCTCCCAGTCAATTGTATTAGACCTCGACCACGATAACGCCAACCATCACCAGATTCTTCGGGACCATTGCCCATACGATTAGCATAGACACGATTGGCAATTTTTTCGGGTTGGCGACCGTATTGTTGTGCTAATTCGTCAGTGGGAAAATATTTAGGGAATACTTTGCGTAGACTTTCCCAACGATAATTGAGATTTTCTGTGAGAAATTTAAATCCACCACTTTCATGAGCACATTGTGCAATAAATGCAGCAATTCTCAATGGTGTATTGATTTCATATTCGGGTAGTATTTTATTTAGAGCATTGGCCCAATATTCAGTATATCGATTACCCGGTATTAGTTCTTGTAGTTGTTGTTGAGTAATAATTGTATCGGTCATACAAATATTTATCAACAAAAAGTAAAATTTTAGTTGTAGTTTATGATCATGAATTTACAAAAACATTTTTTTTCTTATTTCAGTTCCGGATATCTTAGTAATTGTCTCATCAAATGTTTCTTGAGATATGCTATAGCCCACATTACGTCCATATCCTATATGCACTATATTAGGAACTGCAATGATTTCGTATTGTCCTTGATAAAGTGGGTCTAGATCTCTTCGAATAAAGTCAGTGACTTTTTGAATATCAAAGGGATTCGAATCATCGATTCCTTGACAGTCGCGTATCATTATACAAACTTGTCCAGTTTTTGCCAGTAGTCTTTCAAACAATGCTCGATGACCAGCATGCCAAGGTTGCCATCTCCCCAGTTGTTGAACTGTGGGTCTACGCCAATCAAATACAGGTCGACGTTGATTTTTCAAGACATGGTCGCCCACAAATGCTGCCCATTTTTCGGCATTTTGTTCCGTAATACGGAAATCATAGACATCTGGTGGAACAAATGCACGATTAGTATCTTCGTATCTACTGGTGTCAATGGTATCCATCCAAATGACCCAATCAGCTTGAAAATTTTGTCTCATTTCTGGCAATGGTGCCACAAAGTCGCAAATCACATAATCGCCTCTGCATTCCAATGCAAATTGTGCCATACGTAGACTCTGTCGAATACGGCCTTCGCGACTGAAATCCCAATCATTGAATTTTTTACGTATTTCGTCGGCATTAAACCAATCAACTTGAGCCTGCCATACCTGTGGTGTAAAATCGAGTCGGGTTAGAGACTGTGAAGGTATAGTGTTGATATCGCTGAATGTTTCGATATATTTTTTTAATTGTTGTGCAAAATATGTTTTACCACTGCCGGGTAAGCCCATTACCAGTATTTTTATTGCCATTGATGATATCCGCTGTTGATTGATATTTATTGGCAACAAATTTTAGATAATTTAATCAGTTATTGGACCACCTTCAACCCAGGCCGAACATGTTCTCTTGGCGGCGCACTTGAATTTCAAAAATTTACAATAGCCCAACGTTCCAGCATCTACTGTGTCCATGGGATCGCTGCCACGTTCGGATCCTATGCCTTGTGCTATACAATCTTGCATTTTATCAGTGATGTCAAATGCTGCACAATTTCCGCAACGAGCTGATTTAGCTTGTTGTAGATCATCTATATTCCATTCATCAGCAATCTTCTTCCAATATTCTTCATTAGGTTCATTGGGATCCAATGGACCATACATATATTCATCTATGGCTTTTTTTCTATTTTTGAGATTGAGATCGATATTTTGTGTAGCAGGAGGACATCCTTTTTCTGTGGATTCTATAATATCAATCAATCGACGATATTGGTTTTCTTGCAAATTGCTGAGAGAACCCGAACTGGTTCCTGCAGCATTTGGACCTGCCATTTTACTGCCGGACGTAACTGGTGCACCACTGCCGGACACAATATTAGTTCCTGCTGTTTGCTGAATTTGTTGCGGATTTAAAGATTGTGGTTGACTAGTAGTTCCACCTTTTCCATAAGCAGGGTTTTTAACACCATAAGTTTGCCCTTGATATTGATAGGTAGGAAACCCAGCATCAGCTGCTGATGCCAATGCGTTGTTCTGAGCATCAGCAGATTTTACACTAGCTTCTAAATCTTGTAGCGGAACCAGCCCTCTGGCCTTCATCCAATTTGGGTCGTTTAGTTGTGCGTCGGTAGCTTGAAAAGTAGGTTTTCCAACTTGTTCTTTGAATTTTTGATATTCATTGGTAACTCGTTGAAGATTCTTTTCAAATTCTTCAAGTTTGGATTGTCCAGTTGCAGCTTTTTGAATTCTGTCGATGGCTTGCTGTGGTGTTTCTCCAGAACGAGGCACGATATGCGGTTTTCCGAAAGGAGCAGAAGACTCTGGTCCTCTTGGTGTGGGTTTAAGCACATTGGGTTCATTCTTTTTTAAAATCTGTGCAGTCATATTAGACAATGCAGGCGAATCATTGCTGGGTAGATTTAAATTTGGTTCTTGTCGTCCAGGTCTAGGAGTAATAGACCCGGGACTAAATGATGGTTCTTGACTGCGATCGGGTTTTGGCACAGCAGAACTGCGTGGAACTAACCCAGCTAACGCACGTAGACTCGGAATAGCCAATTCGGGATAAACAGGTTGTATTGCCTGACGTTTTTGTAATTCTTGAGTAGAGATATTGCCTCTACGCCATTGTTCCATATCTGATTCGTTGAGAGATTGATTGTTATTATTTTTCATTTATATTCCTGCAGCTGATTGTAGAGATCTCAAATCATGGTCGACTTCATATATGGGTTTAACATCAAGACCAGCAGCGATTCTGACTTCATTGAGATCTAGATTTTCTTGTTCTCTATATTCTCTAGGACTCAATGGCACTAGTTTTTTAAAATTATCTTGATCATAACGATATGAACGGTCTTTGTAGACCATATTCCAATCATCTAGTTGAAATTCAGTGAGAGTTTCTAGATCTTGTAATAATTGTGTGATTTGTTCAGGCACTGCATTTCTACGACGCATTTCAACATAGACAAGATATCGATTGGGTTTTATTTCACCGGGACTCTGATCAGCATCCAATACAAAATCATAGCCTTTTTCAAACCATTGCACTAGATCTCGTGATGCTTGATTGTCTCGAACAAAAAAACTGACCACAACAATATCTTCGTCATCGCCCATTTTACTAGCAAATTCATCAATGTGAATTGTGGGTTTCAACATGCCCTCGAGATCTTTATAGTCTAAAGATTCTTTGAGGATTTTATCGTTGTGGAATGGCCATTTGTGGTGCATTTGGTGTGTTCTCGGGTTGATTGGTTTGATATTGTTCCTTGTCAAGATCCTCACTGTAGGCATCTTCGATGTCCTGCATATCAATGTCTTGATCTTCTAATTCCAACGAGCCAGTTCGAATGTCAGATATGAGATTTTTCGGCATAGTGATTTCCACTAACCATATGGGTTTTTTGATTAATCTGGCTTTGTGTGTTCCTGCTCGATAGTCACTGGGAGTTTCGATTTTGATAGGAATTTTCATTTCGGTGTGGCGAAATTTCACCTCGCAATCAAATGGCAACAATCTCATTCCTCCACGTGGATCAGGCATGAGTTTTTCTGGATACATAAAAATACACGAAACTTGATATTTACTGATATTGGGTCCAGACACTAGTTCGCCATGAATCCAATTTTTAAAAGCATAGATATCTAACTCATCTAACACCCTTTCAAAATCCAGCAGTGTCAATAAACTACCCTCAGAGAGATAGATATCTTTGATATTTTCTGCCACTAACCAGTAATCGGCATGATCTTTGAATAGGTCTTTGTCCATAATTTTATTTATGGCAATGATAAATTATTGACCTTTAAAATCAGTTACGAGATGTTATTTATAATGTATTTTTTTTCGTAACGTATACAGAAAACTTAGAAATTTCAAGTCTTAAATAGTTATGTTGATATATTAATCAACATAACAGGAGGAATAAACTTGAGTAAACAACGCGGAGCGCGAGTTCAACGAAAACTAGAGTTACCAGAAAATACCATACAATTTCAAAATCACACAAAAAACCGAAGACTTCCAAATATAATTCCCAAGACTCTAAATCAAGAAAATTTCTATTTAACACTCAATGATCCCGATCAAGACATAGTAATTGCCACTGGACCGGCAGGCACCGGAAAAACTTATCTGGCCATGCAAATGGCTGTGCGCAGTCTACAAAATAATCATTGTCAACGTATAATACTGACTCGTCCAGCAGTGGGAGTTGATGATGAACAACATGGTTTTTTACCTGGGAACCTCGTCAGCAAAATGGAACCCTGGACACGACCTTTACTAGATGTTTTGCGAGAATATTATCGACCACAAGACATCATGGCCATGATCGAAGATCAAATCATTGAAATTTCACCATTGGCCTACATGCGAGGCAGAACATTTTCCAATGCCTGGATCATTGCCGACGAAATGCAAAACTCCACACCCAATCAAATGAAAATGTTATTGAGTCGTATTGGTAAAAATAGCAAAATTGTAGTGACCGGAGACATCGAACAAACTGATAGATCATGTCGAGACAACGGACTACTAGATATCACTGATAGATTAAAAAATAATTCTGTCAAAGGGATCGCAGTTTGCGAATTCGCTGCACAAGATATACAACGTCATCCCATCATAGGAGAAGTGTTAAGAATCTATTCCAGCTAGCACTAATTCGTAGATTTCTTTCCAATTACGGACTTTGTGTATCTCTGGATGCACAAAGTCCATTGAATGTCCATGCTCGACTAGTATAGGACGTAAGCCCACTTTTAGTCCGGCTTGACAATTCATCCATTTATCTTCAATCCACCAATAACCAGTGTCTTGATATTGTTGTAAAACATCATCTTTGTCGGCACCGGTGTCAAGAAAAATAAATTTTTCAAATGCAGTTTCACCAAACAGTTTTTTTAAATTCATACATCTTAGCTTTTGAGCATTTTGATCTTGACTGAGACTGGTGATAGCATGAAATACATAACCATGTTCTTCATGTAGTCGTTTGACATAATGCATGGCATCACGCAGCGGTGGCAAAAAACCAATAGCTGCAGATTCGTTGAAAATGCGTATTAGTTTTTTGGCTTGCTCTTTTTCAATGCCATATCTTGTACCGATGTCGTATTTGAATTGCCCATTTTGCTGTTTGCTAAATCCATGCTGTTGCATCCAAACATCAAAGGCATATTCCCAATTACAACAAACACCATCAATATCGGTTAAAATTACTAGGTCGTTGGATTGTTTCATGTCAAGTATTTTGATTTAGATTTTGTAATTCACGAAAAATTTCTCGGTAAAATTTTTCGTAATAGTCGATGACTGTGTTCCAGTTTTTTTCAATAACAGTGTCATTGACATGACATTTGATTATTTGTTGTGTTTTAAAATCCAGAATCACATCGTGTGTTTGATAATCTTTGGTTTTTAAATTTTTCAGTATAGCAGTGGATTCGTTGAATTTACCATCGGGTTGACGGTAATAGGTTATACAGAAATATCTCATTTTTTGATTTGACTTAATTCAATTAAACACGCACTCAAGTTGATCTCAGGATCCGCTACCATACTGTGATTGACTAGTGCATCGCGTATCTTGACAATGGCCTGATCTTGATCAAATTCATTGTCGCCCCACAAATCCAAATTATCATACATCCATCGATAAATTGATTCAATCTCTTCTGGACGAACAGATTTGCACAGTGTTTCTCTGGCCAGGCGAATTTGACCTTTTTTAAATAAATCAACTACATTCAATAGATAATCTTGACTGCTGTTATTGTTTTCGTCGGACAGTGTCAGTGTTCCTGAACCACTGTTTAATTGACAACTATTGATACATTTTCTTAGATCCGGATATGTGGCTTTGACAAAACTGTCTAGTGTATCGATATCAAAATAAATCTTTTCCTCCAGTAGAATTCTGGCAATTCTTTCGGTGAATTCTACAACATCAACTCGATCAATGTGAAATCCCTGACATCGACTGTGAATTGCTGGGATAATTCTATTGGAATAGTTACAAGTCAAAATGAATCTTGCAGTTTCGTGATAGGTTTCCATTACCCCACGTAATGCTGCTTGACCATGAGGACTGATAAAATCAGCTTCGTCAAGCAACACAACTTTGAAGTTGCCAAATGGCATGGTTTGAACAAATCCCACAATTTTATCACGTATGGTATCAACACTATTTTCTCGACTGGCATTGATTTCCAAAACATCGTAGTCATTGATGCCCAATTCATTGATGAGAATTTTGGCCAAAGTGGTTTTGCCCACACCGGGTGCACCCGAAAAAAGCAAATGCGGAATTGATCCAGATTTGACCCAATTTTTTACTACAGATTTTTGATGATCGTCACGAAATACATATTGGTCAAGGATTTTGGGCCTATACACTTCGGTCCATAATTGATTCATATTTGTCCTCTATCAGTTTGATAGAACTATTATACAATAAATTATAGACTTTGTCTAGAATTTTGAGATTTAAGAATTTCCGCATCGGATACTCTTTTTCTCAGACTAGAACTACTGAAACTATGATCTCGACGATTGAAAACCACTTTGATCTGGCGCATTTGACAAATATCTCGACCTGTGAAATTGGTATCTTCGTATTCCACCCCCAAAATTCTAACATCAATGGGCAAGGTCAATAAGATATCTTCTAGATCTCTTTCGGTTTCGTAGACTACAATTTCATCTACATAACGAACTGCCTGTAATTGTATTTGTCTTTCCACAATACTTTGAACTGGAAAATTTTTGGTATCAGGTCGATCGATAGTGGGATTGGTCTGTAACCCACAAATAAGATAATCACAATGATTACGTGCTTCTGCCAACATGGCAATATGACCGGCATGCAACATGTCAAAAGCACTGAATACTATACCGATTTTTAATCCACGACTTTTTAATTCTTTGATCTTGTTAAATATCATGATATACTAATTATTTAGATTTTTGATCAACATGAACAGCATCGCTCATGGTGTCATCTTGCACAGGCTCATCAGACACCAATAATATATCATTGGGATCAATTTTTCTGATGGTTTTAATTCCTTGACTGTCTTGAATTTCTAATCCTCTGGTCCAACGGCCATGAGCCACACAGACCCATTGACCAACTTGAACTGATTTTTGTTCAGGGCCGACAGCATAGACTTGACCCCACCGCGGTCTGATACCAGTGCCTTTGCCGTTGTCGGTGGGCAAAATAATACCTGAATTGGTGATTCTTTGATCGAAATTCATGTCTGAGATCAAGACTTGATCTCTTAAAACACGCAACGATTTAATTTCAGTGGGTGAATACGAGTGTTTGTTTTCCATTATTTTCTCTTTTTTGCTTTTTCTATTGCAGCAGTAATGCCTGATGGCTGTGGCTGCGGTGTGTGTTTGGGTTGATTACTCAACACTGGTTCGGATGTGGTATTAACACGTTGCCGTTGAAGATTTTTATTGACTTGTTGAGATCTTGATATAGTGGTATTGCCCGATGGATCAATTTTATCTCCACGAGAATTGACCTTCATGTTGCCCACAGCACGAACATTTTCATTTTGTAAAATCAAAGCACCTAGATCAATGTTGTTGCCTAGTGCTGTTTTATAAACTTTTTTAGTCATGTCGATCTCCTAAAATTTTATTTAACAAATAACAACTTCTATCTAAGAAATTCATTGATATCAAGTTGATAATATATACTGTCAACCCGATGAACTCCTAGAAGATAAAGAACATAACTTGCTACACTGCTGCCTCGACCCACACCCCAAATAATTTTATTTTGAGTCATGGTATCTACTAGATATTTGAGATATTTCAACAAATTAAATAAATTTCTTTCTTGAAACATCAACAATTCTTGACCACATCTCTGTAGTTGATTTTGGTCTTTACACAAAGACAAAACATATTCGGCAATGTCAAGATCTTGATATTCTTTGGGCATAAACCAAACGCTTTGACATTGTTGATCAAAATCTTGTATCGATAGGTCAAGATCTTGATACGGATGCAAATTGAAATGGTCGAAATCAATTTGTTGAAGTTTATGTAAACTCACACTGGTATCTACTAGAAAATTTTGGCCAGAAGAACCATTGGGATTTTCCAATAGTAAATCACAGAGATCAGACTCGTCATAGACGATTCTACCGTAACGGTCAGTTTTCATTGTTGATATTATGTATAGATGCAGATTGTGATTCTTCAATTGCCCAATTAAGATCGTATTGTTGCCAAGTGTCAATTTTAGTAAATTTTACAATTTTTTCCTGCGATTGTCTATTACAAAAGGTCAAACTGGGACCTGATTCATGCCACCAACCCACTTTGGGTATGACAGATGTTTCTTCATACTCGGAATGTAAATAACAAATATTCTCACCAACTTCGCTGGAGATATCTAGATCTGTGCAACGCATTCTTTGTTCGCAAATGGCATTTATTTTGTAATACATGACCAGACCAATGATTTGATCCACTGGTTCTTCAGGTAATTCAATGACCTTGATTTTGCAATTTTTCAATTGTTTGATTTTCTTTTGATTGTTTTGGTTGATAAAACAAGAATTATCAAATTCATCGAATAAAAAATTAATTCTACTCAAACAAACAATATGATCGTCGTCATTTTGAGAAGTGGTAATAAAATTACAAATCACAGTATAATTATTGACAACAAATTCATCATTGATCCAAATTCCGGTCTTGACCAGAAATTGATTTTTTATTCTGACATTCATGATATATCGATTTTATTAGAGATACGGTCGAGATTGGGTTTGTCTTTGGCGATTTGATCTTGTAATTTTCTTGTGTAGGCCTGTTGGTAAGAAGCAATGGCCATAGTTACTTGGCCTACTAGATAAGAATTGCCCATTCTTCTGGCAATGGACAATTTTTTATTGAGATCGGATATTTTTGATGCCAATTCATCATTATTCAACGAATCGGCATCAAAAATCAAAGGATGTTCCATTATGCAAACACTGGATAGCTGCCTGCCAAGCCCGGTCCGGTTCCAATACAAAACCAAAGATTATTGATATACATCAATGTGGCAGTTTGTCCTCGAGTATTAAATGTTATGGTTCCACTGCCGGTCCAAGCTGGATTTGACACAGTGACAACCATATTACCAGCTGATACATTTACTGCAGCAAGAATTTTTAACTGTCCATTACTGCCCGCAGCTAATGTTGCAGTTTCAGCTCCGGCGGTAGTGAAATATGATGTTGTTGTGGTCAGATCAATGGCTGCAGATGCCAATAGATCTTCACTACTGGGCAAATATATGGGATCAAGATTTCTATTTTGATCAATGATAGTAATCGTTGATCCTCCATTGCTGGTTTCGAATTCAAATTCAAATGTGCCAGTATTGACAAAAGTAATCACATTACTGTCATAACCTTGAATATTATTGACACCTACACTGACCGCGGCTGGCAATGTCAGTGTGTGTGCTAGATTGCTGATTGTGATAGACAATCTCACTCTGCCTGTGGCACCAGCTGCTGGAAAGTTAGTGAAATTCAATGTCACAGATCCCGAAGTAGTCAAAGTATAATATGGACCCAGTGAATAGTCAATGGTCTGCGACCCAGACACTGTGCCCAATGCGATTCTTGTTTCACTGACATCTTGACTTTGAAAGTTATATAGTAAACTTCCAGACATGTTGTTGTCTAGTGTTTCACCGGACAACGCAGATTTCAATATGGCTTTACTTTGTAAATCTGTGATTTCTGCTGATGCATACTGAAAATTGGTTTTGATATTAGTGAAATTATCTCTAAAACCTTGACTGTCATTGTCTTGACCGGCCACTGGATAAGCTCCGTCGATGTTGTTGGGGTTTATATTACTAGACATTTTTTATCCTTTTAAACTAGAATGTTTCTTTTGGGAAATATCAAGTATTTATCGTAGGCATCGGTATTAGTGTAAATATCCACCGGCGCTTCGAATCTCAAACTGTTGTCATCAAAAATAGTGGGCACACCACTGGCCACAATTAAATCAAATTCACCATTGATTCCACTGCCATCAGTGACCCCAGTGATATTGGTAAATGTATTACCAGTGGTCATCCAGGGCGAAACTCCTGTCAAAGCAGTATCTACTATTGCACCCGTGTTGTCCACATCTAATATCTCGATAATTAAATCGTTGACACCATCCTGTCCACCGATATTTGAACCCAATATTAAAATACTGTCGCCGATTTGGTAGTTTGATCCAGAATTTACTATGCTGGAAATTCTATAGTGGTTTTGCAAATCAAATGTAGTGGCAGCACCAGGTGGTTCCCATGCACCCACAGTGCTGTCCGCAATGGGATCCCAATGTATACTCAATAGTCTATCAAGTTCATATCGATCTGCTTTGAAATCAATTTTGTTTAATTGATTTTCATAGGTATTTCTGAAATAATAGGCTATTCGTTGACCTTGTTGAGGTTTGGTATAACATATTACCCAGGCCGGGGTATAACCCAAAACTTGCCCATTTTCTTGTTTACTGGTCATCCACAATGGCAGATAGTCACTGATTTTTCCAATTTGATCAATGACTTGATCACGCATATTGATCAAACTATTAGGGTAAACAGTTGTGATATTGGTATACAAAATCTCAGGATCCGGTTCAATATCCAACACTTCAGCAATGGGGTAAGGCAAAGTCACAGACTTAGATACACTTACACCCAAGGAATTTACTAGATTATCTATTATGGGACTATAAACAACTTCATATACAATATTTCCTTGACTGTCAACTGCCCTGGCAGTAGAGACTGGCCCCAACAATAAATTTTTCCAATAATGATTTATGTCAAGACTGGCTAGATATTGATCCACTGTTGATGCCGTTAGTCCGTAGGCGTGATAGTAGGTTATATTAGTTGCAACTCCAAAATTGGGGTCATCACTGCGAAATATAGCACTGGGCACAAAGACTTCGGTGTCAGTCAACATGTTTTCAATGACTACACGATCATCTAAGGGAGGCATGGCTTTTATATAAAGATTTTGATAGGGTTCATTGTAAGCACGATTAACTAGAATTTCAAAATCTTTAAACACACTCACAACACCATTGAGACTGTAGGCATTGACTGTAAATCTATATGTCAAATCAAATGTGGTGGGTCGATTAATAAAACGATTTGTTCGATTGACATCAAATGTTGTTTCACCAGAATCCAATGCAAATGTATTGAAACTGACTCGACCTGCAATATGTCCCGAAGGCAGTAGACTCAAACCCTGAGGAAGTTTGTTATATAATCCAGTGTTGACAGTGGGGTAGTCATTGGTTTTAAATCTATAGTATAACTCTAAACCAGCTTCACTGATTGCTGCTACTCGCAATAAACTGGTATCACCTGTGTTGATAGTTCCTAAATTACTCGAAGTTATCCAAACTATTTGATTGTTGACAGATCCATTGATGTTGACAGAAAAATAATAGGGATCACTGATAGTTGATGGATCACCTGTTCTTTGTACTTGAATTGCAAAATTATATGTCAGTTCAGTGATTCCCAAGTCGGGAATCTCTCCATACAACCAACCAGTGGTTGAATCCAATACTGTGCCTGGTGGAAATTCCAATCCTGCAGCAACATATTCAATGTATTCAATGGGTTCGTTGTCAAAATCTCGACCCAGAAATTGAAATGCAAAGAAACTTTCACTACGATAAGTTCCTATCAGTGATGGAGTGAAATTTTCAATGTAGGGTTTGATAATAGACGATCTTTCTACTGTAATTGAAAATTCTCTGAGATTAGATGATTTACCATCAGTGAGACCCACTGTAAATGTAAATATTTCTGTGCTGTCATCAATGGGAGGTATAAAACCAGAAATTTTTCCTGTGTTGTCTATGGTCATACCCGGTGGTAAACTACCAGCAATTATACTGACAATGATGATATCACCGATGTCATTGTCGGTGTATTCAATTTGAAATTCACTGTAACCGGCATCATCCACTGTGCCAATACTGCCCGCCGGAGTGATAAATGTTGGTATATTTTGTCCAGACACAGTCAAAGTAAATGTTCTATCTTGAAATCTGTCAACTCGAGGTTGCCCATTCACCAATATTGTGGTATATGCGCGAATACAAAATTTACTAGTGACATCTTCATTGACGTTGACTGGCACTCCACGAATGTTGACCACTGCATAAGGAACCCCACCGACACTGCCATTGGTAGAGATAGCTATCCCATTGGGCAGCTGACCGGAAATCACAGTAAAATAAACAGGATTTTCGTCAGGATCATAGGCCTGTAACGGAGTTTCAAAAAATACCCCTTCGGGTATAGTTCCAAGAGATCCAGCAGCAGTTATCCAAATCGGTTGTGCCATACTTTGATAGTTTTAATTTAGTATTTATGGTAAACTTGTCTGACAGTGTTGACACAGCTAAATTAAGATTTACCCACTGCTACTTCTATTACACCCACTAGATCTGAATTGAAGTTTTCTAATGCTTTACCTATTATTGTTCCTAATAATGGTGAATCAGAATCGTTTTTACTAGTAGCTACCCCGGCTACAGAACTGGTAATAAGCAGATCTCCTTTTTTTATGTTTCCCACAACATTGACTGGGATTCTACCAATTAACGCAATATCAACAACAAATTCTCCTGGTTGCATGGCATTCATGAGATAGGCTGGATTGGTAGTTACAACTCCTGCCACTGTGGGATCATTGATCTTGGTAGATATTGTGACTTCTTGAGCACCACCAAATACCAGCACAGTGCCAGAGGCATAAACAGCATCTGCTGCATAACTTTCTGCCAAATCTGCGTATCTGGCACGCATGCTGGTGGCAAATATGGTATTGAAATAACCTGTGGCATTGCCGATATTTCCCACTCCGTTGGCCTGACCATTGATGATGTTGCCATCAATTTGCACCGTGGTGGCTGCTATGCGTATGGTGGCCACATTACTGGCAGACGATATTCTGATGCCCGAAGTGGCACTGGCCCAAGGAGCTATGGTCAATGCTGCATTGCCTATTGACACACCAGTGGCTATGATTGCCGAATCGTTGTTTGCTACCAAAGAATTGTAACTACCTGTACTGATATTGGCTATTAATGCCATGTCCCTGCCACCACTGACCACACTGAAATTTTTCACAGCAGTGGCAGTGGCAAAGCTGTCTGTGACTGTGACCGCAATGTTTGATCTGGCAGCAGCAATATTTCCCACACCCGCCAATTCTTGTGTG
>Ga0172362_10000926_pt1 | contig 24732 bp, 21 predicted proteins | sample LakKivs1_kivu2a2_FD_114534 | JGI IMG/M metagenome (GOLD analysis project Ga0172362, IMG submission 114534) | Sediment microbial communities from Lake Kivu, Rwanda - Sediment s1_kivu2a2 | ecosystem: Environmental > Aquatic > Freshwater > Lake > Sediment | place: Rwanda: Western Province, Lake... | reverse complement strand
TTTCTATCAACCACAAGTATCATAGCAATCTAAACGGAAATAACCAGTAATTTTTTTGTATGTATGGCAGGAAACGCTAATCGATTTTCGATGGTTCGACTCTGCTCACCACAGGTTTTCGATTGGTAGAAGAAGGATTGTCACGTCCCGATAAGTCGGGATTCGCAATGACCTGAGATTCCTCGGCTGGCAATGACGTAAAGAAGCATCAAGCAACGGCGGTTTTAGTCCTTTATGGCTCGCAAAAAGAGGTAGCCACAAAGAAATAGTTGAACTGCTGCGCAAACAGGGGGCGAAATAATAGTACGATTTTCGATTCTCGATCCGCCGACAAGCAGCACCTGGTCTATTAATTTGTCGATCGAGTTCATCCATCGTCCTCAACTTATAAAGATGCGCAGCGGATCGATAAGTTCAAGAAATCCGCAGTTTTATTTCAGTGCCCTGAAGGTGGGCAAGTTGAATTTTTTAGGCTGTTTCCAGGAGGTTCTTCCAGCGGTTGATGTGGCCGTATTCGTCCGCCTGGTTCTTTTCAATGATTCCGCGGGAATCTTCGTCCCAGTCTATTGAACTGAGCAGCTCACTGTAGTGGTGAACTGCTTTTGTCTCGACCCAGATGCCGGTCCTGAGAATGGCCCTTTTGCCGAGCATGCGAGAGCCGAAGCCAAACATAAAACCGACCAACCAATATGCCCACCTGAATATGCTGGGCTTGAAACCATATTCAAGAAGCTTGACCTGGAAATCCTGGTAGTGCGTCATCTCATTGCACATAGCGGCGATTAACTGGCGATTGAGCTCGCAGGGTTCTTTGGTAGTCTGAAATTTATAAATATTCTGCGCCATCAGCTCCAGGGTATGCAGAGTGAGCACCCCCTTTCTGATCGCCTTTACTCTTTGTGGGTTGAATCCCTCGCCCCGCAGCTTTATGTCTTGGTTGTGCATCTGCGGGCGAATTATAGAGGTGTCGTAGTTCGTTTTTTCCTGGGTCTGCTGGCAAGATGATGCCATAGTCGGGCGTCCCTTTCTGCTGTGGTATTAAAGCTCCCGCGGATCAACAATTTTCTTTGCCCAGTATTATAGCCAGACGCTACGGTTTTGTCCTATGAGAAATATTGCCAGTTGGCCAGGACGAATACATTTCACAGGCTATTAAAATGCTTGCGGAAAGCAGGCGCTGCGCTTATGATGAAAGTTTTGGTATTAAAAACGAATTGGATAGTTTAGTTCAGGAAATTGGCGATGAAAGTATCTGTAAAGAACTCAGGTCTATCGAAGCTTGATGAGCTTTGCATTCAGACGATTCGGTTTTTATGCGTAGATATGGTTGAGAAAGCCAAGTCCGGCCATCCCGGCATGCCGATGGGAATGGCGCCGTCTGCGTACGTACTCTGGGACCGGCACCTAAAGCATAGCCCATCCAATCCGCGATGGCACAACCGCGACCGTTTCGTCCTCTCAGCGGGGCACGGCTGTGTCCTTCTGTATTCGCTATTGTACTTGACCGGCTACGATATGACCTTGGAGGAACTAAAAAACTTCCGGCAATGGGCAAGTAAAACGCCCGGCCATCCGGAGTACGACCCGCACCGCGGCATCGAAGTTACTACCGGCCCGCTGGGCCAGGGCATTTCCAACGCGGTCGGTATGGCAATAGCACAAAAGTATCTGGCTAACTATTTCAATCGGGACGGCTTTCCCATCATCGACTACAGAATTTATGTTATCGCCAGCGATGGAGACCTCCAGGAGGGAGTTGCTTCCGAGGCCAGTTCCCTGGCGGGACACCTTGGACTTGACAACCTTATCGTTATCTACGATGACAATCGCATCAGTATTGACGGCCCCACCGAGCTTTCATTTACAGAAGATAGAGCCGGTCGCTTCAAGGCTTACGGCTGGTACGTGCAAGAACTCGGCGGCGACGGCAACGATATGGCTTCGTTTGAAAAGCCTCTGGAAAATGCAAAAAAGCAAGAGGCTCGCCCTTCGATTATAAAGCTTCGCACGCATATCGCTTACGGCAGCCCGAATAAGCAGGATAGCGCCGATGCTCACGGTGCTCCGTTAGGCGAGGATGAAATCAGATTGATTAAGGAGAAGTTCGGCTGGGACCCCGATAAGACTTTTTATGTCCCTGAGCAGGTTTTGGCTCATACACGCAAGGCTGTGCAGAAGGGGAAAAAGGCCGAATCGGCGTGGGACAAAATGTTTGCTGAATACGCTAAAAAATATCCGGAATTGGCCCGTCAATTTTGGGACGCCGCGACGGGCAAACTGCGTTTTGATCTTGATGAGATCCTGCCCAAGTTCGAGGCGGGAAAGTCCATTGCGACGCGAAAGGCCTCGGGCATGGTGCTGGATGCGCTGATGCCGAAGCTGCCGCTGGTTCTGGGCGGCTCAGCGGACCTGACGCCCTCGAATAATACAAAATTTGCCGGCGTAAAAACCTTTCAAAAAGACGCACGCGATGGCAGGTATATCCACTATGGCGTCCGTGAGCACGCGATGGGGGCGATAATGAATGGAATTGCCGTAAGCGGGCTGGTCAGGGCTTATGGCGGGACATTCCTGGTCTTCTCTGATTATATGCGGCCTGCGATTCGCGTAGCGGCTCTCTCAAAGTACCCGACTATTTTCGTGTTTACTCACGATAGTATTGGCATCGGCGAAGATGGTCCCACCCATCAGCCGGTCGAGCAAATTGCTGCTCTTCGGGCGATGCCAAATTTGATTGTGATTCGCCCAGCCGATGCCAACGAAACCGCGCAGGCGTGGAAATTTGCGCTTCAGTATCGGGATGGTCCGGTCGCGTTACTTTTCACCCGCCAGGGATTGCCGGTTCTGGATCAAGATAAATATCTTTCTGCGGCAAATTTAATTAAGGGCGCCTACGTGCTGGTTGCGTCGCAAAAGCCTGATGTCCTGCTACTGGCCAGCGGTTCGGAGGTGCAGATTGCGCTGCAGGCAGCACAAAAACTCGCCTCTGAAGATATTTCTGTGCAGGTAGTTAGTATGCCTAGTTGGCAGCTTTTTGAGAAACAGGATAAGAAATACCGTGATTCGATTATTCCGCCGAACGTCAAGGCAAGGGTCGGCATCGAGGCGGCTGTCGAATTGGGCTGGCATAAATGGCTCGGCGACAAAGGTGTCTTTATCGGCATGTCCTCGTTTGGCGCTTCTGCTCCAGAAAAGGTCTGCTTCCAGCAATTCGGCATCACAGCAGAAAATGTCGTAAAGGCTGCGAAGAATTTTGTGGGCATAAACCCGTAATAAATTGCGGGCCCGTATTAATCTGTGTTTGGCTTCGTGTTCACCCGCGTCATGCCACCGCAATAAACGTGCCAGAAATCAAGGGTTCTTGGAAAAGTCAAGTACGATTTTTTTGATGTGTTAAAAAGTGCGCGTTTCTTGCTAATTTCTGTTCAAAACGCGCGCATTTATGTCAATTTCTGCGCATTTCTGCTCATTTTGGGACTTTTTCTGTTTTGCACGTATTCTCTTGCCAGATAATGACTTATAAAAATTTTTGCCAAAAGTCTTAAAAACCAGGTGTCCAATTTGATGCCTCAAGATCACTCCTTGGGCAAGCCGGACGGGGCAATTTAATTGACCTGCTCAGAGTTTGATGTTACTTTATTGCCAAACTAAATCAGGGAGCGAAAACGTGGAACTAACTTGGTTAATGAGATTAAGAATCGCTGCTGCGATGGCCATCGGCGTGATCCTAATCGGCATTCTGGCCTGGCCTTTAGCGGCGCCAGATGACCCGCTCGGGCCGGTACGAGCCGGTAACCTAAGTCCTGCCGGTACCATAACTTTGGCGCTTCTGGCACTTGCAGCTAACTTTATCGCTTATTTTATCTGCTGGCCTTACGGACGAGAAATCGGCGTACTGGCGACACCCACCGGTCTGGCAGTCTGGGCAACCCGCTCAGGCAGCATGGCCCAACTAATGCAGCAGAATCCCGTATTTTCACACCGCCAGGCAATATTCGCAACCCTTAGCTGGGAGCCGATTTTTTGGCTAGCCATTGTTGCGACCGGTTTTGCCGGCGTGATATTAGGCCAAAAGCTCCTGCCGACACAGAATCTTTCTGAGTCCGTGCGAGAGCGTAAGTCTAATCCAAGTAATTACTTAAATCTACTCATTGGTCTGGCAGGCTCAGGCCTGATAGCGTTGTTTTGTATCACTATGTTGGCCCAGGACGTAGGAATGGCTGATAACACAGTTGGCATGGTTCTGGGGCAGCCGGCTCGCGGACAGATTATTTTTGCTGTCTTAGTGTCGCTTGGCATTGCTGCCTTTGTTGTTAAAAGATACCTCAATGTCAGTTATATCTGGCCTATAATTGCCGGTTGTTTGATAACTCCCTTTGCGATAAGTATTTATGCCAGAGCAACCGACCTGCAGCATCTTGCCCAGCGGTGGCCTCCAGTCTTCTTCTCCAACGCGGCTATTTCAATATTACCTGTGCAGATGGTAGCCTTTGGGGCATTAGGCTCAATTGCCGGTTACTGGCTGGCCGTCCGGTATAACTACCGGCGGGAGCACAAAACCGAATAGGTAAGGCAATTTTTGTAATCTTTTTTGCTCACCCCCTTCAGCGTAAGGGCCGTAATTGTAAGCACTTACGTCCACAGCGTCTAATAACTGCTCCTACTGTTACCCACAAAAGTAAAATTGGTTGTTTTCGGTCTTGGAATTAGCCGAAATATAAATGTGTTCAGAGTTTGTCGCTTGGACGCCGTATTTGAGGTAATCCCCTATTAGCGGGGAAGGATATGAGGCATTTTGTCGAGCCGCTGGCGAACAGTTGGAAAAATTATGTCGTACTTATTAAAGTAAAACCAGCCGACAAAAGGAGTTAGCGATGTTGGTTCTAAGCAGACAAAGAGATGAGTCAATTATGATCGGCGATGATGTCGAGGTGACTATCGTCGATGTACGCGGGGATAAGGTGCGGTTAGGCATAACAGCCCCGAAGAGTATTCCGGTTCACCGCAGGGAGATATACGACGCGATCCAGCGGGAGAAAGCCGAAGCAAAAAAAGCTGATGAACAGCCGCAGAAACCTGCTCGGCGACAGCCGGAGAAATCTGCTCAGCACCGCACCGATAAAGAACCGCAAGAACAACCTGAAAAAGAACCACAAGAACAGCGACAATAGGAAAAGTAGTCAGCCCGAATTCCTATACTCAGTTTGTCACCGCCCTCATCTATGATGCCTTCCATTAGGGCGGTTTTCTTTGCGCACGGCGTGATTTTCTGTAAGGAACCTACGCAGGCACGCTGTCAACCTTTTTCCCTCGATGTGGCGCTGACACGTTCAAGGCCACTGGTTATGCTATTGCCGCGACGGCTAAACAAGTGCTAAGGGTTAAATCACTGTCCGTTCGTTTATTACGCAGCAACCTTAGGCTGGAGGTGCTCTCTTTTAAGCAGCAGGCCTCGGACTATCCAGGCCGCACCCACACCTGTCAGAATAAATGCTATGATTGTGCCCGGCTGTGAGGGCATCACCAAGCCAAGGGCGATGACCAGCATTGCCACTCCAAGGCATATCGATCTTATCCATAGCGGGCTTTTTTGCCTGGCGGATGCCAATTCCGACAATGCCGTGCCCTTTTCCACCGCTGCCATAATCTGCTTGTGCTCCAGGCGTTTCTTCATATAGTACACCACGCCGAGGACTATGACAGGACAAGCCAGGCCGAGGAACACTAAAAGTATTGCAAAACCTTCTTGAACGTGCATTTTTGTTCCCTTTCAATTTGAAGAGTCAGTACAAACAGGGTTTCAAGCTGCTTTTATTCTTACCAAGCCATCGTGGGTTTTCAGATAGATGTCACCGATACAAACGAGCTGTCCTGGATTTATTATATCCATAATCTTCTTCTTTTCTGCTTTGGGCACCACCATCAAAGGCAGGTCTATCCTTATGGAATTATTTTGTATCCAAGCTGGTTGCAAATATTTGTTCGCATTCATCTTTTTACTCCCTGTATTACTCGATCCCTTATCTGTTTAATTCTTCTGGTTTTTCGCTGAGTTAGTCGAGCCGCAGTCATAATCGGTTTCAAAAAAGTGATTGATTTACTCACACTTTTGCTGTTATTTTTGCTTTTTGAGTCTGAACAAAATTTTGCCGAGAATTCCGTGAAAAATTTGAAACCGTTCCGCTGCCTAATACGACAAATTTAGTTTGGCGACATTGTCTGCTACCTATTGAGAGGATAATTACAAGTGAGACCATATAACTTAATCATCCTAACTGCCATATTTACCTTTAGCCACGTGACTTTAGTCCGGCCCCAGACAGAGCCAGTCAAAGGCTCCGCACCACCACAGTACCGCACGATGAGATACACATCGCGGGGGTCAAACGATGCCAGAAGTTGGCAAAGAGATGTCAGGGCTAAGCTTTTTGCGATACTCAAGATAGATGACCTTCTCACCAAGAAAGATAGATTTGCCTTCGACGGGAAAGAAATTCTTTTTGCCGACAGAGGCACACATCTTGTTAAAGAACTCCAGATATACTCTACGCTAGGCAGGCGCATGCAAATTATTGTTACCGTGCCAACTTCGAGGAAAGGGCCTGTGCCTGCGGTTGTTTGCATAGGCGGACACGGCAGCAATCAATACAGTCCGTATGACGAACAGACTATTGCCAAAGAAAGTTCCAAGGCAAAGGCAGACCTTATCTACAAAGGATTCGGCACTATTCTGGCTAAGAAAGGATACGTCACCATCTCCACCATCGTGAGCCAGCACACGGTATACGAAAAGGGACGATTGCTCATGGCGGAGCGTTTGTGGGACCTGATTCGTTGTGTCGATTATCTGGAATCCATGCCTGAAGTGGATAGCTCCAGGATTGGTTGTGCCGGACTATCTCTGGGCGGTGAAATGGCCATGTGGTTAGGGGCCATGGATGAAAGAATCGCCGCGACCGTCAGCTCCGGCTTTCTGACCACGATGGATAATATGGAGCAGAATCACTGCATGTGCTGGAAATTTGAAGGGCTCAGAGAGCTGGTCGATTATGCAGACATTTATTCTCTGATTGCTCCCAGGCCGCTGCAATGTCAGAACGGTCTGCTGGAACCTCCCAGCCAGTTCTATGTTCCGCTGGCCCGTCAGGCAATGGAGGAAATCAGAATAATATACAAAGATTTGGACAGGCCTGAGAATGTTGTCCTGGATGTGCACGAGGAGGGGCACGTAATTGATCTGCCGGCTCTTCTATATTTCTTCGAGAAGCACCTTTATCATAACCGGTGGAAAGAACCGGCAGATGCCGGACCGTAAAAGATTACTTTCGCGCTATTGATGCCCGCACCAGAGCGCCAAATATTGCATCGCGATGCTTTATATCATCGGTCAGTTCCGGATGCCACTGCACGAACAAGCCGAATCCTCCATCGATCCGTTCCATAGCTTCGATGACCCCATCTTCGCTGCGGGCTACAACTACTAGGCCTGCGCCCAAGTCACCGACGGCCTGGTGATGACTCGAGAAGACGCGCGCTTGTTCAGCACCGAGGATTTTAGCCAAAGAGCTGGCGGGGTCAATTTTAACGGTATGATACGCACGGTGATTCACCTGCGTACCTATCTGAGAAGGGATGTCCTGGATGAGTGTGCCTCCGGCAACAACATTGGCAAACTGCATTCCCAGGCAGATACCGAGGATGGGTTTGCTGCTGGCCAGCCATAGGGTGATTAACTTGCGCTCGAAATCGTATCGTTGCGGTGGCAGTGGTTTGACCGTCTCGTGGGGCTGCTGTCCGTATGCTGAAGGAGGCACGTCACCGCCGCCTACCAGAACCAAGCCGTCCAGGTTCTGCAGATACCGCCGTAGAATTCTGTCATCGTCAATGGTCGGCAGCACTACGGGCACACCGCCGGCCTCAGCAACAGCCTGGACATAGGCGAAATTCACAAGGGTATATGCCATCTTGTCCTGCTCGTCCACCTTGTAGACACTGGTAATGCCTATTAGAGGTTCGATCTGAGAAAGTCTGGACTGTTCCGCCTGAACCGGCATTGGCAGAGCGAGTTGGCTTTGGCAGCCCAGACACACCAGCAGAAGCCCAGACCACAGTATTAAACATACTCTTTTCATAACATACCCGGTTGCTTGTCAATTCTCGATTTACAATTGCCAATTGTCAATTGACAATCTGCCATGAAAAAAGCCCACGCTTGCACGCGTGGGCTTTGTCGCGTTGGCCCCTGCAAAAGCAGGAATGGTCGCCTACTACTTGTGTCCACCGCTGCGCTGGGTGATACTCTGACAAATCCCGCAAAGATCCCAGCCAAAGGTTCCGTGGCTAAGAAGAGGGGCGAGACAACCAGGGGCCGATAAGGACAAGCGGATTCTCATTTTGCGCCCTAAAGCACAAGTGCGAATCTGCCGATAACTACACTGAGGATTTGGATTCGGCAAGCCTGTCCTGAGCCGGGTCGAAGGAAGCTGATAATCTGCTTTATCCGCCATACGTCTGGCGGAAAGGAGAAGGAAAATCAAAACCGAACTTGTTGCAAGACAGTCAAGATTTGCCCTTATGGCCGGCCCGCCGAAGGCGGGTTTCGGCTGGGCGGGAGGAAGCCATAATATTTGACGCCACCATAAAAGAGTACCTCAAAGAAATCGACGAGGCATCGCTTTTGACCTGGGAAGAAGAGTGCGAGTTAGGCAAACTCGTTGTCGAGAAAAACGATCCCTGGGCCAGAGAGCAACTGGTGCGAAGTAATCTAAGGCTGGTCGTCAGCATCGCAAAAAGATATACCGGGCGGGGAATGAGCCTGGGTGACTTGATTGAGGAGGGAAATCTCGGCCTCATAAAGGCGGTTGATTACTTTGACCCTGGCCGAGGGACACGCTTTAGCACTTACGCAGCGTGGTGGATCAAGCAGTGCATCAAGCGAGCACTGCTGGAGAACGTTCAGCCGGTGCATATTCCTACCTATATGGTCGCACTTATAAATCAGTGGCGGCACACAGCGGCGGAACTTGAAGCGAGGCTCGGCAGAATGCCGCGCATTGAAGAGATGGCTGACATTATGCAGCTTCCTCTGCGGAAAGCAAACGTGATACATCGGATCGTCGAGGTGCTCAGCTCGGTGGGCGAGACCGGCAGCGCCGATGGGTCGGACGAAAACCAGTTGCCCGAATCCACACTGGAAGATCAGAACACTGTCAGGCCGGAAGATGCGTTGGTTGAAGATGAGGAGAAGACAAAAGTTCTGTGGCTGTTGGATAAGATTGACCCGCGGGAGGCCAACGTGTTGAGGCTGCACTACGGTCTGGACGGAAAGAAACCAATGTCGCTTAAGGAGATCGGCAAAAAGTTGGGGCTGACACGAGAGCGAATCCGGCAGATTCGGCGAGACGCACTGACCAAACTTTACGAATATATGAACGCGGAATGGCCGGGAACGATAAGTCAATAAGACTTGCCCGTATGCAAGGCGGGCTTGCTTTGTGCCGGCAATTAGGCGACAATAGATTGAGCAGGCGACCGAGTCTTGCCTGGATAATTGTCATTTGAACCGATGCCACGGAAGGGAATGAACGATGACTAAAGGAGTTGACCTGGCCAGATATATTCGCAGCATATCTGACTGGCCCAAAAAAGGAATTTTATTTCGCGACATCACGCCATTGTTAGCTGACCCAAAGGCCTTTGCAGCAGCGGTGGAAGCTCTATGTGCCGGCTTTACCGACGCTGGGATTCAGTATGTTGCGGCGGTGGAAGCCAGAGGTTTTATATTCGGAGCGGCTGTGGCGGCAAAACTCGGCGCGGGCTTTGTACCCATCCGCAAGAAGGGGAAGCTGCCGTTCAAAACCGAAAGCATCAGCTACGACCTGGAATACGGCACCGATACTCTGCAAGTACACAGTGACGCTGTAAATAAAGGGGCTAAGGTACTGATGGTTGACGATTTACTGGCTACGGGCGGGACAATGTCGGCAGCCTGCAAACTCATCGAAAAAATAGAAGGAAAAATCGCTGGAATAACCTTTTTGGTTGAGCTTAGCGAATTGGCCGGCAGAGAAAAACTCCGCCCGTACAAAATCAATACCGCCATATTTTATTGATTATTCGTGTCTGTCTCTAACGAAATAGCCTAGCCGATTTGCAATAAAAAAGGGGCTGCGAGCATTGAACTCACAGCCCTTAAGAATCATAAAGGAAAGACCGTGACAGGAGTTTCGAGCTACGAGCCACGAGTCACGAGCGCCTGCCCCGAGCGTAGTCGAGGGGACGAACTAAATTGTCCTGCGTCTTTTCAGCCAGCCGGATAAAGCAAGACCAATGCTGCCGAGTAAAAGAGCACCGGGGGCGGGGATGACAGAAGGTTCGAAGTCCGTGATCACACGATTACCATCAACAATTGAGATACTCTTCCAGAATGTTGTACCATCGATATAGGTTTGCCACTCATACGATCCGTCGAATCTGAATCGGTAGCTACCCGGAAGTAATTCCATGGAATCGGGATACTTGTCAAAAAGAATGTAGGAACCCAGAGACCCAGGTTGATACGTAATAATCCCGTCAAATTGAAGGATGACATTCACAGTCTGGTAGGTGATCGTGGTGTTGATACTCTGTTTCTCCTGAGTGACCCCACCGTAGGTTAGCCGATAGCGGTTCGTCACGGGCAAAACTTCCCTTGTTTCGGTGCCGTCTGGGTCAAGTACACCGTCACCAAATAAACCGTACGCCCCGCTACTTCCTGCCTGCCATACGATAGTAGCCCCTGAATTGGACATCAACTGGCCGGTACTATCTCTTAACTCTATTGTTACACCGTGCGTTTGGAAGGTAACGACCGGAATTAGGGCAACATTTTGCTGTTTTTCCTGCGTCGCACCCAGATATGTTAATTGGAATCGGTGTTTGGCGGCTGGAATGTCCGAAGTCTCTGTGCCGTCTGGATTGATTAAACCATCACCAAAATCCACGTAGCTGCCCGAACTATACGGCTGATACGCTACCATTGATCCGGAGTTCAGAATTAAATCGCCGTTACTATATCTTAGTTCAACAGTGGTTGGATTTGCATGGGCGATTTGCACGCCCAGACCCAGCACCAATACTAGGCCACGATAGAATGCTCTTATCCCAATGTTTTTTTTCACCACTCACCTCGTTAATTCTTATTGTGAATAAATTCGTAAAGGGCGAGGTTCCCCTCATCTTTAATGGGAACCTTGCCCGTTATTACTGATTCATTTTCAACGCTTATATATATACCGCCGAAGAACCTGGTATGGCTACTTTGTAATGACACCATTATCCAAGTAGTACGTTACGGGTGTTCCACTTGTCTGTTTTTCAAGGCCGCCGTTCATGTGGTACCTGTGCGTCATCGGCAACACCTCCCTACATACGGTTCCATTGGAACCGATACTACCGAAAGCGGTATAGGGTCCATCGCTTCCTCCCTGATACGTGACGATCGCTGAACCGGGGTAGTTTTGGACAAGTTGCCCAGTTGTTTTATCCCTCAGTTCCACCATGACCTTATGCGTCTGATATACAACGTATGAGTTATTTACAATATACTGCTGCTTTTCCTGTACGCAATCCTCATAAGTTAACCTGAAGCGCTGTCCCCCAGTTCGTATGTCTGGTAAAGCAAAGCGACTACCTCGAGAACTAACCGGACCGAGGTCTTCATAAGGACCGCTTCCGCCCGGGGAACCAGTTTGATATTGAACTGTGCTACCACCAAGACCCTTACCATTGGAGTCGACCAGCATGATAATCACAATGCTTTTAAGGACCTGAGAACCTGATATTGTTGTCTGCCATTCGTACCCGCCATCAAACCTGAACCGGTAGCTTGCAGGCAGCAGTTCCAAAGTGCTTGTGCTGGGTGAATACTTGTTATAACTGGGAAATGGATTGTACGGTCCACTACCACCAGCTTGATACGTGATTGCCCCACTGAACTGCAGTCCAACGTTCGTAGTCTGGTATGTGATCATGGGATTACTGCTCTGCTTCTCTTGTGTCGTACCCATGTATGTCAAACGGAAACGATGGGTCCGGGGTAGAACCTCCATGCTCTCGGTACCATCGGTATTCACACCATCATCATTGATTAAGCCATCTCCAAAGGGTACATAGGCTCCGCCGCTGCCAGGTTGCCAAACAATTGTTGCACTAGAATCCTGGATATAGTTCCCCTCACTGTCGATGAGTTCAATAGTCACCAAATGAGTCTGATAGGTGACGATAGAACCTTCTCCTACCGACATCTGTTTCTCCTGAGTGCAGTTTTGATAAGTCAGTCTAAACCTGTGGCGCCCAGCCGGCACATCTGCTGTCTCCATGCCATTGTCATCTATGGCACCATCACCGAAATTGACGTAAGCTCCTGAGCTGAATGGCTGATAGATGATAGTCGCCCCAGAGTTGAGGATCAGAGCATTGCTGCTGTCTCGGAGTTCGACCGTGACTGTGACTGCCTGGATGGGTGCCGCATATCCCAGAGTAATCGCCAGGACCAGCAGCGTTCCAATCAAGATTCTTGTGTTTGTTGGTTTCATATTCCTTATCCTTTCCGAGATTGAGTTTTTCTATGGAACAAATTCGTACGTCGGACCGGCACAGGCTCTGACAGGCCCGCCGGCCAAAAAACGAATTATTGTCGGCGCGATTTCACCTCCTCTCTTCTTTGTTCAAAAGCGCAAGTGTAAAGGTTAACGAAATCCAAAACGCTTATATGCGATATACGCGGTATAATTAGACCGGTATTATCAGGCGCAGAAAATGTGCCAGGGTAGAGTTTATGAGATGTTGAAGGATAGCAAGAAAAACTATCCTTGAGAGGACAGACTATCAGAGAGAGAGAGAGAGAGAATACATCTCAAACCTTGACGTTACTGAAAAACCTTTCATCACCTTATTTTCCTCGTTATCTCATTAATAATTTTATCACAAAATCCTATAAAGTCAAGGGATTTCTACCAATTTTCTGGGGTCGAACCCACTTTTCGAGGATTTGCCATAAGTATTGTAAAAACAATAAGTTACTATAACCGGAATTGGATAATTCCGTCAAAAATAACGAAAATAATAACCTCCATCCTTTCCATCCCTGTTTTCATGGAGTACGATTCAGCACATTTGCCCGCAATAGTTTATCTTTTTCGTCGCGCCAGTAGTAGCAAAGCTCCCAGACCAAGCAACGCTGCCGTAGCCGGCTCAGGTATGGGATTCTGCGTCAGTGTGAACGTTAACGGGACGCCGTCAGGGATGTTTATGTCAAATTGCAGCGTCACGACCTGACCTGGCAGCACCGTCTCCGGTGCCAGGAACTCGATGCGATAAGCACTTACATAATCTACGGTTTTGAATTTTGTGCTTCCCGCATCCTGCTGGGCGAAAGTGGCACTGCCCTGTGGATCAAGTGTCAGTATGTAGCGGTCCCAGATAATGGGGCTCTCGTTCGTCGTGGTGGTAGTAATTGTAAATTTCGAGTTTGCTTGGGCGCTCATGGCCAACTGTAGGGGTGAGATTGTAGAGATGTTTTGCGAAACCACGGCACCGCTCTCGCACCACGACGATGTAGCATCGGCACTAAAACTGACCAGACCTGCTTGAGCCACAGTGTTGAAAAATAGAGCCGTCCCCACTAACACCGAAGCCACCATGCTTTTTCTCATGGCTACTCCTCCTTAAAAGCCAATATTATTAATTTAAATTTAGTGTACCTTCGCCTTCGTAAAATGCAAGCGTTTTTTGACAATTTTTCAAAAAATCGTTGCGATTTTGAGTTGTCCGGCCAAGTGTGACGAAAACAGCCTGTTAATTTGGGCAATATGCTCAACCGAATAGACATTGGCAAGTACGACACATACCATGACCTGTGAAAAAAGTGCAAAATCACTTGGGAGTTTTGTTGCATTTCGCCGAATATTGTGCTATATTACTGCATATTAAGAAGGATATTGCTATGCAACTAATGTCAATAGAGGATTTAGCCGCTTATTTGTGCGTTTCGAAACGGACCATTTACAAGTACATCGCCAGCGGTGATTGTCCGCCTTATATCAAGCTGAGCAAAAAAAACATAAGTTTTGACCGGGTGGATGTGGACGCCTGGCTGGAATCAAAGAAGGTCGTTCCTGAACACAAGGAGACTTACATGTACCAGAAGAGATTGCCGTGGACACCTCGGGCAAAGCAGGTCCTGAAAGTGGCTGAGCAAACGGCACACCGGTACGAACTGGATTATGTGGGGACGGAGCATCTGCTGTTGGGCATCGTGGAAGTCAAAGAATGCCTCGGCGCAGGCATACTGAGGAGCCTCGGCGTTGACCAGGTGAAAGTGCGAGAATTGTATGAGCAGTTGCGCAAGGACATGAAAGTCGAGGTAGTACAGAAAGCAGCCGGTGACAAGTCAAACCTGACGGAGAATACACACAAGGCGATTCGCTCTGCCTCTGAGCAGGCCGTTCGTTGGGGCCATGAATACGTCGGCGCTGAGCATTTACTGGCGGGAATACTGTTGGTCGGCGATGGATTGGGCTGCCAAATCCTTGCGCAGTTGGGTGTCACTGCTGATCGGGTGCACAGCGAGACTTCAAAGTTGATCGTTTGCCGTTCGGAACGGACACAATAGCGTTTAGCATTGTTATACAAACTGCTACGCATTGAAATGGGCAAACTGGCTGAGGAAGTTCATCTTTTGCGGCAGGAGATGAAGAACAGCAGAAGCAGAAATTCTCCCACACAAACAGATTGATTTTTTGCCGTGTGCGGGTACTTAGGCACTGCGTGCAGGAAAGGAAGATGACATGACAAATAACGCCCTATCTTTTTTCACGCTGCTGCCAGTCGGGTTGCTCGTCATTCTTTTTGTTTGTGGTGTGCCGGTTGTTGTGATTGTCCTGGTGGTCCGGTATGCTTTGCGAGCCGGCAGAGAGAGCCGAAGGCTGCGTCTTGAAGTGGGCAAACTCGCCGATGAGCTTGAGCAGATGCGAAAGCAAACCAAAGGCGTCCAAAAGCCTGATGTCTTGTCCCGATCACAGTGACATCTTTTTGGCAATTGCGATTCGGTCGTGGTTTTGAAAATCCTTATCGATTCTGATCTCGGCGAATGTCCCTGTCTGTTCGAGCAATTCTTTAATGGCCCTGCCCTGCGAAAAACCTATCTCCAGCATAAGTGCACCGCCGGGCTTTAGAAAGCTGCCCGATTCTTTAATCACCCGCCGGCAAACGTCCAGGCCGTCGGTTCCACCAAATAACGCTAACTTCGGCTCGTAGTCTATCACATTTTTGGCAAGCGTTTCATATTCCGCGGCATTTATGTATGGCGGATTGCACATTATCAGGTCAAATTTGTCTCCAGCCAATCTGGGCGTGGCAGGCTCAAATAAGTCTCCGCACAAAAGCTCAATTCTGTCGCCAAACTGGTACTTTTGAACGTTTTGGGCAGCAACCTTCAGCGCATCACTAGATATATCAGTCGCGATTATCCGGGCGGTCGGGCAATTTTTTGCGATTGCTATAGCAATACAACCGCAGCCGGTGCACAAATCACAGACCAGTTGCTGGCCAGCCCGCCCTCGCAAAAATTCTATTGCCCGTTCGACCAAAAGTTCTGTCTCGGGGCGTGGGATCATACAATCAGGCGTGACATTCAGTTCTAACGAATAGAATTCAGTTTTGCCAACAACGTACGCCACAGGCTCGTGTTGACCGGCCCGTTTTACCAGGTTATGTAAGCGGGTTAATTGATCTTCGGCGACGCACTGATCGAATTGTGTATAAAGTTCGATACGCTTCTTTGCCAGGACGTAGCCGAGCAAAAGTTCGGCGCTTAGCCGAGGCGAATCGATGCCCTTTGTGCCAAAATATTCAGCGACCCAATTTAGCAGCTTCTGTATCGTCCAGGTATCCATAGAGGCGTAACGCTATGGTCCTCTCGATGCACACTGTGTATGTACTTTCAGGGCTGGAAGAACGGAAACAGTTGTTTCAGCTCATCGGGTGAGGGTTGCCGGCCATATTCGCACAGTTCGAACGCCTCGGCGCATCGCACTTTTTGGCCCTTTTCTTGGCCGTATAGATCAATCAACTTTTGGCGGTATTGATTGGCAGTGGCTTCAAACCGGCTGCGAAAACCGCTGCGAACTTTCTGGTGAGCCGCCGCTCGTTCTTGTTCATTCTTTGGTATCAGTCCCTCATGGCCGGTCACGCAGCCTTCGACGAACTGCGATTCGAGTTCCACCAGGGCGTCAAGTTTCTTGTCTATTACATCGTCAATTGCCACCGCCACATCGGCACGAAATGGATTTGGCTTTTGAAAATTGTCCGGGAAGTACAGGAAGACCGGGTTCCTGGTTAAGTGCGGCACATCCGGGCAGAAAAATGGACAGATCACCATAAACGCCGCATCCTGCACCAGAACGCCCGTATAGCGGTGGTCGGGATGATAGTCGTTTGGCCGATGAGCCATCACGATGTCGGCGTTCCACTGGCGGATGAGCCGCACAATGGTCTTTCGGTTCTCCAGCGTGGGCATAAGTTCGCCATCATGGTTGTCGAGCACCTCCGTCTCGATGCCGAGAATCTTCGCGGCAGCCTGAACCTCTTTGGTGCGTCGTTGGGCGAGCGGTCCGCCCGCTTCCTTCCAGTGGCCGATGTCGCCGTTTGTGGTAGATACGAATTTGACGCGGTGGCCCTTTGCCGCCCACATAGCTGCCACGCCGCCGGCTCGGATTTCGCAGTCGTCCGGATGTGCGCCGAAGCAAATAATGTTCAACTGGCCGGCTTTTTTCGGCTGGGCAGCACGGGCACGCTCACTGGCAAGCGGCGACCTGGCCAGCTCACGCTCAGCACTCGTCCCGGTGAAGGCCGAAGCCGTAGCTGGAGCGGGAAGTAATCGCCCGGCAAAAACCATCGCGAATGCCAGCGCAGATGATGTCAGAATGATTAAGCCGAGAATATTCTTTTTCATGGTTTGCCTCCCAAAAAAGATAGTAGTTGCCTTGATAAGGGCTATTTGGTGGGGCCAGCAAGTCCACTTGCTCTTGGCGGGAGTAATTTCCAGCCTGTCGGCAGAAGAATTGCAGCCAGCGTTGTTTTCAGCAGGTCGCCGACAATAAAGGGATATAAGCCGACTGCTAAGACGGCCTTATTGATACCGAACAGGCAACACAGCCAAAGCAGCCCGAAAGTATAGATAGCGATATTGCCGCAAATCATCGCCGCAATGGTAGTTATAATCCGTCGGTCCCATCCATTTTCGGCCAAAAGCCCTGTAACGTAGGCGGCGGCAACGAACCCGACAATATATCCTCCCCTGGGCCCAAGCAGCACCGCAGGCCCAGCCTGGCCTAGCGCAAATACCGGCAGTCCGGCTGCTCCTTCTGCTATGTATGCGAGTATACACAAGCACCCTCGCCGAGCACCAAGCAGGGCTCCGAGAAATATCACCGCAAAAGTTTGTCCGGTGACTGGAACAGGGCTAAAAGGCAGCGGAATCGCAATCTGAGCTGATAAACCCACGAGCAAAGAACCGCCCAGAATCAAAGCGGCGTCGTAAAACACAGCGGCGAACTTTTGACACGGCCGCAAGATGTCAGCATAAGTTGTATATGCTCGCATAATTGCATTATACTTGCCAGTTGTGCCGCGCCAAATTTTTTCAGCATAGAACTTATAGACTAAATCCTAAATGCTGTACGCTATCTCATTCTTTAAGGCGTCCGTTGCTGTGGCTGCGGTTGTGCCTGCTGCTGGCTCGAATTCATAGTGTTAGACCGTATCTGCTGACTTTGAATGCCGGGTTGAGTCTGCTGCTGGAGTAGTTTTGAGTCCGCGCGAATGTAGCTTTTGTGAAGCGCCTCTTGCTCGCCGGTTCTGTACGTCTCAAACACAATTTTATCCTTGCTCTGACGGGTAACGACCCTCACTTGCTCATTGATGTGTTTTTCGTGAATTTTTGCCTCGGGGTCATTTTGTAAGAAGGCTGCCGCAGATTGTACTGTGGGATGAGTAAACACATTTGTTTCCTGAAGTTCGGCGATGGCTTCTACCGCGCAGGCGCCGAGCAGCTTGGGCCAGAGTTTCTTAAAGAGGTCAACAGAAGGGTACACATCGGCAGTATTGAGCTTACCATTGATGGCAGAAACAAATCCCACTACATCGTTTCTACCATCAACCAGGCGAGTAAGGGCATCTATGTATTCTTGCACTGCTTTCTTGACGTCCTTATCGTCCAGCGTCAGTTCCAGGCTGGATGCAGACTGTTGCGCTTTGACCGATTTGCCGAGATTTTGGCTCAGCTTGTTTTGCACATCGGCCACTTCCTGCCACACGCCGCTTTGTGAACGGCTGTAATTGGCTGCGACCTTCAATCCTTTCGAGGGCAGCGCGTTGGTGGAGGCTGAAAACTCATGCGCCTTCTCATCGCCTCTCTGACGCCATCGGCCGCTTTCAACGCAGAAGGAGCTTAGCTGGATTTTACCTGATTTTGGAGCAACGATGTAGTCGTTACCGATCGTGCGGTCTTGCTTGCCTCCGCGCATAATATCGCCGGACTGAATGTAGATGTGCACATCGTCGGCTACATTTTCGATGACAAGGTTGTTGACCGTGCCTGTCTCACTTACGGTTGCTTTTTTCTGCTCCAGGGCATCCTGAAGCGTCATGAATTTTGTTGTTTCTTTCACACTCTTGGCGTGAACAAGAAAAATAGCCAGGTTCTTATAGGCGTATGGTCCTGACAAAGAGTAATTTTCCGCCTGTGGGATTTGCTGCTCACTCGCGGGAATTGATACTGCCATAACCATTGCCAGGCCCAAACATAATGTCACTTTCATTTTCATGGTTTTCATCTTTCGGTCTCCTTTAATTTTGTTCCGGTCATTTTATGGATTTTATGGCTTTAATTACTTCTTGGCATCCTAACCAACATTTTCTCTTACTATTAATATAACGGACGAACCCTAAACGGTTTTGTAAATAGTTTGTAAAAGATTCAAAAGGGGCAAAATGGGAATCGGATGGTTTGGGGCAGACAAATTGGAAGTTAACCTGATTACTATGTGACCAGTTTCATCGCTGGGACTCTTTAGCCGCATTGGTAACATACTGCCTGCGACCTTCTAAGTACTTCTGCAGCTTAGAATCAGGCGGAACCTCCTTCAGTGCCTTTTGCAGACTCTCAAGAGCAAGGTCGTATTTCTTCTGCATAAAATAAGCGCGGGCCAGCCGGTCATAAAGGTAAACCCGCTGCACGGGTGGACTGAGCACAATTGCGCGTTCGAGGCTCTGTGAGGCCAGCACAAAATCTCCGAGTTGTTCGTGCGCGGCCGCCAGGTTCACGTAAGCTGACAGCAGCTTTGCATCGTACTTGATTGCAATATTAAACGCCCCAACAGCATTTTCAAACTGTTTGGCCTGCTGGTAACAAAATCCCAAATTGTTCCATGTTCTGGCGTCGCGCGGCTCAAGATCGCAATACATGCGGTATTGCTCGATAGCCTGTCTGTATTGGCGCAAAAGCTGGTATCTTTTTGCAAGGCGCGACCTCAGAGCTGCTCCTGTCGGAGTGTGGGTTAGAGCTTGTTCTAAGTTCTTTATCTCGTCCTTTATTTCATCGAGGCAGCTTTGCACATCCCGGTCTTGTGGATTGGCTTCCAGCGCCATTTTGAATTCTTGATCCATAATATCCGGGTCACCCTGTAATATTCCCAAAAGGCCCTGCAAGGCATGGCCGGTGCCGGCGAAGTACTGCTGGAGAGTTGCTCGTACCTTCTCATTTTCATTCGCGTCGCCGGACGCGACCAGGCACGGTAGAATCGGACTGTGGTTCTCAGAAATTTGTCTCAGGACATTCATAAGACAGACATCTACATCCCGTTTTATTGCCGCTCCAAACTCTAGCCGGGGCTTATCATCCGTATTGAACGGCACATCGCCCCCTATCTTTCGCAGTCCGGAGTCATTAACTACAAAACAGTCCAGAAAGTCGTAAACCGAATGGATGTTGATCACGGCAAGGTCCGAAGCGATGTCCGGCCGTTCCACCAACTGCTTGACCCGCTGAAAATCGATTCGAAGCTCCGACTGTGTCCCTAACAAAAGCGCGTGCTTGTTGAGCGAATTGTTGCAAAGCCAGAGTGAGCTGTTGTGCATGACCGCCTGAAAGCTTTTTATAATGAGTTGCAAATCCTCCAACTGAAGGTCCAGCGGCACCCAACAGGATAGCATTCCTCCAGGTTTGAGTTTTTCACTGCACTGCTTGAAGTAGTCATAAGTATAAAGCGCGGAGCTGCCGGTCGTGCCCGGATATGTGGCGTCATTCATGATGATGTCAAATTTCTCGTCGGTGAGCTTTACGAAGTTTTTGCCGTCCATAATGATTTTTTGCAGGCGTGGGTTTTTGTAGGAGCCACGGTTTATCTGTTCGAAGAATCTGCCGGCATCGAAAACGGCTGGACAAATCTCTACGATTCTGTAATCCTCCACGCCGAAGGCAAGGCCGACCGCCGATGTCTCTCCACTGCCGAAGCCGATTTGCAGCACCTTTTTGGGTCTGCCGTGCACTAGCAGCGGGATGTACCCCTGCAGCTTTTGGGTGGTTCGCAGCATCAGATTTGTGCCCGCCACATCCACGCCATCCACCGCGATGAGCCGCTCGCCATTGGGCAGGTCGTGGACCGTCACTGTGCAGGTGGCATCATCTTTGATGTAGACGATTTCGCTGGGATAATGGTGTGTGTTCATCGTTTTTAGAAATATATCCCGGCCAAAGATCGACACCGCAATAATTATTATGGCTACAGAAAATCCCGCAGTGGCAGTGCCGAGCACTAGGGCGTTTCTTTCCGAAAAGAAGACAACCGCGGTAGCCAGGGTAAGCTGGATGCCGACCACCAGCAGGAAACTATCTCGCAGACCCAGTAGGGGCACCATTACAAAACCTGCCGCAAACGAACCTGCTACGCAGCCCACGGTGTTGCTTGCGTAGACCTGGCCTATTCTTTTGCCCGCTGCTTTCCAGGATAGGGCACAAGTTTTTACTGCGATGGGAAAGACCATGCCCATCAGGATGGTAGGCACCAGAAGAACAACCGATGCGTCAACGAACTGAGCTGCGACCTCTTTCCAAAAGCCGGGAGCAATTATTCTCTGCGTCAGTACATTGTCGATATGCCAGAGTATCCCCAGCAGCAGCATGGAGCTGAGCACCGAAAGCGCCACTAAAAATTCCAACATGCCCAGCGCACAAATTGGCCTTTTGATTCTGTGCACAATCAGGCGACTGCAAATAAGGCTGCCCACTGCCAGGCCTAAAATAAAGCAGGTCAACATACAGGCAAAGACATAAGCCGACGTTCCCAGGACAAAGACCAGTATCCGCGTCCAAAGGACTTCCAGCGCCAGCGCACAAAAACCTGCCAGTCCCGCTGTTATAAGCACAATAAGCTCCGTTTTGCCGAGCCGCTCATCAACTATTTGTTCAGCGGGCTTATGCTTTGTCGGCTGTCCCTTACCGCGAGTCGATTTGCGGTTTGCCATTTGCGATGTGCGATTGAGCAGGCTGGCCAAAACAAATGCCAGTATCCCGACTACCACGTTCGCGCACGCTGCCAGGTAAATGGTGCGGCTAACACCCAGAATCCGCATCAGAAAATAGCCTGCCAGGAAACTGCCAGCCACTGCGCCGAAGGTATTGACCGCGTAAAGTTGTCCCGCGTTTTCGCCGATGCGCAGCCCGGAAGATTTACCTGCGGATGATTCCGCCCACAGCTTGCTCAAGACAGGCAGCGTACCACCCATCAGCGCTGTTGGAATTAGCAGGATAACTATTGATAGTGCGAATCGCACCAAGCTCAGCACATAGAAGCTCGGCTCAAAACTGCGGTAAAACGACAAATACAGATGGTCCGTCGCCGCCAGGACGGTCGGAAAGGTAAATGCGTATGCTCCTATGGCTACTTCCAGCAGAGCGTAAAGTCTTAACGGCTGATCCGCCAGGGGTGGACGGTCGGCGATTCGGCCAAACAGCCAGCTACCCACCGCCAGGCCCAGCATAAATGCAGCCAGGACCGTGCTAACGGCAAAAACGGTATTGCCGAATACTACGCCGAAGGACCTGGTCCAGGTGACTTCGTAAATTAGCCCGGCTGCCCCCGAGATCAGAAAAAGCACCAGAACTGCTTTCCTTACTGCCGGCACAATCACCACAATACCGCAAACCGTGCTCATAGTCAAAGCAAAAGGTTCGCCCCGTGCGACGGTACTTGGCCAAGATGATACCTTTGTTTGACTTATACTGAAGCTTTATGTAGAATTTTGTTAATCCGTTGCTGGTTTCTTTGACGAAGATTAACACGGCAACGCAAGTATCAGCTACAAAACAGTGTGAATCCGTGTAAATCAGTGTCTAAAATGAGATTGAGATTTCGCCCTTTCTACCGCAATGCGTAAGTTCGCTAAGTATCTGCTTGTGTGCATCGTAATATTAGGTCTGGCTATAGCGGCACTGATGACCTTGCGCAAACGTTCCATCAGCGTTGAGGATGTGCTGGCGGTTTATAATGAGCAGATACAATACAGTGGGCTGAGCATCACTTATCCACTTAACGAAACGCTCTTTCCTCCGGAGATTGTGCCGCCCACGTTTGGCTGGAAAGACGCCAATCCGCAATCCGGAGTCTGGCTGATCACTATCAAATTCCAGGACCAGGGACAGATGAACTTCCTGAGTAACTGTGCCCAATGGACGCCCAACGCCGAGGACTGGGAAATCATAAAGAAAAAATCGCTGGAAAAAGACGCAGAAGTTACCATTCTTGGCGTCACTCACTCCAACCCTGTCAAAGTTATCTCAGCGGGTCGAATTTCAATCAAAACATCGAAAGATGAAGTTGGCGCACCTTTGTTCTACCGCGATGTAGACCTGCCTTTCGTAAATGCCGTCAAAGACCCATCACACATCAAATGGCGTTTCGGTGCGATTTCTTCACCGAGGCAGCCGCCGGTCGTCCTTGAGAAATTGCCGGTCTGCGGAAACTGCCACTCGTTCCCAAGAGATGGCAAAATCCTTGCGATGGATGTGGATTATGCCAACAGCAAAGGTTCCTACGTCATTACGCCGGTTGCAGAAGAAATGACACTTGCCACAAGCGATGTCATCACATGGAATGATTACAGAAAGGAGGACGGCGAAGATACCTTTGGTCTGCTTTCCCAGATCTCTCCGGACGGCAGGTTCGTTGTCAGCACAGTGAAGGATATGTCCGTCTTTGTGCCAAAGCCGGACCTTGCTTTTTCTCAGCTTTTCTTTCCGATTCAGGGCATTTTGTGCGTATACAACAGGCAAACAGGTACTTTCAATGCGTTGCCCGGCGCCGATGACCCGCAGTACGTTCAGAGCAATCCATCCTGGAGTCCGGACGGCAAGTACATCGTCTTTGCCAAATCCAGAACGTACAGGCTCAAGACTGTCCGCGACAAGAGCAAGGTGCTTCTATCCGCTGAAGATTGTAGAGAGTTTCTCGAAGAGGGCAAACCCTTCTTGTTCGACCTGTATAGGATTCCATTCAATGAAGGAAAAGGGGGTACGCCTGAGCCTGTCGAGGGGGCTTCCAACAACGGCATGAGCAACTTTTTCGCCAAGTACTCGCCCGACGGCAAATGGATCGTCTGCTGCAAAGCTAAAAGCTATATGCTGCTCCAGCCTGACAGTGAGCTGTACATTATCCCCGCAGAGGGAGGCCAGGCCAGAAGATTGGAGTGCAACACAAGCCGGATGAACTCCTGGCACAGTTGGTCGCCAAACGGCAAGTGGCTGGTATTCTCGTCAAAGGCGTATTCAGACTATACGCAACTTTTCCTTACGCACATCGATGAACAAGGCCGTAGCACACCTGCCGTCCTGCTGTCACATTTAACAGCTCCGGACCGAGCGGCGAACATCCCCGAGTTCGTTAAGCTCGATGCTGGCGCCATAAAGACAATCCGCGAACAATTTGTGGATGATTTGTCTTTTGTCAGAGCCGCGACCCAGTTCATCAAGGCAAAAGATTTCGACCGCGCTGTGCAGGCTTGTAGAAAAGCACTGGAGCTAAACCCTAAGAACGCTGAGGCGCACCACACATTGGCGTTCGCCCTGAAAAATAAAGGCCTGCTGAAGGAGGGAACGCCTCATTTGCTGGAGGCGATTCGCCTCGATCCTAATCATATTGACGCACGCTACAACCTCGGCTTGGCAATGATCTATGAGGGAAAGCTCGATGAGGCGATAACGCATTTCTCGAAGGTTTTACAGCTCGATCCCAACCATGCCAAAGCGCACGCCGATTTGGCATCTGTATTGCTTCTAAAAAATATGCCCGCCGAGGCCGTTACGCATCTTTTGCAGGCGATACGCATTGACCCGAAATACGCCAACGCATATTACAACCTTGCCGAGGCGATGCTGCTGCAAGGAAAGCCCGATGCAGCAATCAAGTATTTGTTCGAGGTTCTAAGGATTGAGCCCAATGACGCCCAGGCCCATTATAAGCTGGCTCTGGTCTGGGCGCTGCAAGGCAAGATCAACCAGAGCCTGGCGTATTACTCTAAGGCAGTTTCGCTGAAGCCGGACATCGACACGTCGCCTTTACTGCACCACCTTCTCGCAGGTAGGTACGCCGAGGCTCGGCGGTTTCACGATGCGGTTCTGTCTGAGGAGAAAGCCCT
>Ga0172362_10000925_pt1 | contig 24735 bp, 25 predicted proteins | sample LakKivs1_kivu2a2_FD_114534 | JGI IMG/M metagenome (GOLD analysis project Ga0172362, IMG submission 114534) | Sediment microbial communities from Lake Kivu, Rwanda - Sediment s1_kivu2a2 | ecosystem: Environmental > Aquatic > Freshwater > Lake > Sediment | place: Rwanda: Western Province, Lake... | reverse complement strand
TGTCCGGTTACAATCAGTGGCTTAGATTATGATCCAGGAACGGTTATTGGTCAAATACCCTGCCAGTCTATCCAGGGTTCCACCGCATTCTGAAACGTGCACCGGACAGGGAATCCTGCTATAATAGCATATACCTGACAACCTGGGAGAGTTCCACAGATGAATTTCCCGCGCCGCAGTGGCATCCTGCTGCACCCCACGTCGCTCCCCGGCCGGTTCGGCATCGGCGACCTGGGCGATGCGGCCTACTGGTTCGTGGATTTTCTGGCGGCCGCCGGCCAATCGTACTGGCAGATGCTGCCCCTGAGCCCTACCGGGTACGCCGATTCCCCCTACCAGACACTTTCCGCGTTTGCCGGCAACCCGATGCTCATCAGCCCTGAAAAGTTGGTCGAAGCCGGGCATCTCTCGAAAGCGAACCTGGAGTATACCCCTACCTTCCCCGACGAGCGGGTGGACTTTGGGCCGGTCATCCACTACAAGATGGGCCTGCTGGAGCGCGCCTTTGCTCACTTCCGGGCCCGGGCTCCTGCCGCTCAGCGGGCGGCGTTTGCCCACTTTTGTGACGAGCAGGCGTTCTGGCTGGATGACCTGGCTTTGTTTATGGCCTTGAAAGCGGCTCACCAACTTCACCCCTGGCACGCGTGGGAGCCGGAAGTCGCCACCCGGCAGCCAGAGGCTCTGTCCCACGGGCGGGAAGCGTTGGCCGACGAAATCGTCAACCAGAAATACCGGCAGTGGCAGTTCTTTGAGCAATGGCTGGCCGTCAAGCGCTATGCCAACGAGCGAGGCATCCGCATCATCGGCGATATCCCCATCTTTGTCTCGCTGGACAGCGCCGACGTGTGGGCCAATCCCCACCTGTTCCACTTTGACGAGTATCTCCGGCCGACGGTCGTCTCCGGCGTGCCCCCCGACTACTTCAGCAGGACTGGCCAACTGTGGGGCCATCCCCTTTACCGCTGGGAAGTGATGGCGCAGGAGGGGTATGCGTGGTGGATTGCCCGCTTCCGTATGGCCTTCACCCAGGCCGACGTAATACGGATTGACCACTTCCGCGGCTTTTACAACTACTGGGAAGTCCCGGCAGGGGAAGACACGGCCATCCACGGGCGCTGGTTGTATGGCCCCGGCGCCGCTCTGTTCCACGCCGTCACTGCAGCGCTGGGGCAGGTAGCGATCATCGCCGAAGACCTGGGTGATTTCAACGCCGCATCGCGCGCCGGGGTAGACGCCCTGCAGGCCGAGTTCGGTTACCCTGGCATGAAGGTGCTCCAGTTCGCTTTCAGTTCCGGCCCGGGCGATCCTTTCCTGCCCCACAACTTTACGCGCGACTGTATCGTGTATACGGGCACGCACGACAACGACACAATCGTCGGCTGGTACCAGGCCACCTCCACACGGGCGGAGCGAGCGCATGCCCGCAAGTACCTGGACAGCGACGGCTCGCACATCGCCTGGGACCTGATCCGGCTGGCGTGGGCCTCGGTCGCGCACACGGCCGTCACGACCGTCCAGGACCTGCTGAGCCTGGAGCACGCATCGCGGATGAACACGCCCAGCACGGTCGGCGCACCCAATTGGTGCTGGCGCCTCTTGCCCGGCGCGCTGACCGATGAGGTCGCGGCGCGGCTCCTGGAGCTAACCACGATCTACGGGCGGAAGCCCTGATCGTGATCGAAACCAGGTTCTTTCCTGAAAACCTGGTTTCTGACACTGTACTGGAGGCAACCAACCATGAAATCACCTGCATCCCGCGCCTGGCGCAGGCTGGTCTTTGTCCTGTTCTGGGCCTACGTGCTGCTCAACACCTATTTCGTCTTCACTCCTCTGCTGGGTGATGCTCCGCGCCTGGCATTCTTGCTCGTGCCACTCCTCCTGGGCGGCTTCAGCCTGTGCCACGCCATCTACACGCTGGGGCTTCGCCACGCGCTGCTCTTCCTGGCGCTGGCTGCGCTCGTCAGCCTGGCCTTCGAGGCGGTGGGGGTCGCCACCGGGGCAGTCTATGGCCCGTATCACTACACGGACCGTCTCGGCCCCAGGCTGTTCGACGTGCCGCTGGCCGTCCCGATGTCCTGGTTCATGGTCATCTACCCCAGCTATGCGCTCGCCAACTTCCTGGCCGACGGGCACGTGGTCAGCCAGCCGCGGCCTGGGCTGGGGCGGCTGATCGGACTGACCGCGCTCAGCGCGCTGCTCATGACCGCCTGGGACCTGGCGCTGGATCCGCAGATGGTCCGCGATGGCCATTGGGTGTGGCACGTCGAGGGAGCCTACTTTGGCATCCCGGTGCAGAACTTCGTCGGCTGGCTGGCGACGACGCTGACAGTCTACCTGGTCTACCGGGCGCTGGAGGTGCGCTGGCCGCCGCGTCCGTGGGGAGCGGCGGCCTCTTCCTTCGAGCGGCTACCCCTCGTCATCTACGCGCTGTTAGCCTCAGGCTACGTCGTCGGCTATGTGCTCCTGGGCCGCCCGGCGTTGGCGCTCATCGCCCTCTTCGCAATGGGAACGCCCTGCCTGGCCGCGCTGCTACGAGCGACCGGAGAGACTATGGCATAGAACTGCCTGGCTGCCCGGCTGGAGGTAGCACCAGCTCCATCACGTCTGCCCACAGCGATTCCAGTTCCGGCCCGGCGCGGAAGGAACTTGTCGCGATCAGTGGGTCCAGTCCCGTCATTCGCTCTTGCAGCTTCGAGAGCGCCTCGGCCTGCTCCGGCATCAACGCCACCGCCTGCTCCAGGTGCACTTTCGCCAGGGCCAACGTATCTCGTGCGCTCCTGGGGTTTTCTTCCAACAGCAAGAGGTGTACCTTTAGCAGGTCCTGTGCGGTTTGCAGCAGCGCCAGCCGACCTTCGAGTTCCTCTATACGCCCGGTGGCCTGATCGGTCCGCCTGGTCAGGTCAACCGTCGCACTGTCCAGTTTCGAGCGCAGGGCCTCCACAGCTTTCTGTTGCGCTGCCAGGTCACTTTCCACCTGTGTGATGCGGCTGTCCAGTTGGACGATTTGCCCGGCGGCTCCCTCGATCTCCTGCGCCTGAACTGCGGATTTCTCCTTCAGTGCGGTCATCTCGGCCTCCAGCGCCGCGATGCGTTCCTGGAGAGCCAGGTTCTCATCCTGCAAGCGGGTCTGCTGCTGTGCCATCCGCTGCTCCAACGCGGCCATGCGCACAGTGTTCTGCTGTACCGGTACTACCAGGCTGCGGTAAACCCAGGGAATGCCATAGTAGAGCCCCAGGCCGATCACCGCACCTACGATCAGGACGAAGAGAAGCCGGACCAGGAAACGGAAGAAACTCCCGATGGCCCGCAGAGCGGCGCTTCCCGCTGACGTTGGAGTCGGTTGTTGAACTGTCATCGTCTGGCCTCCTTACTCCTCGTTGGGTGTGGGAGTCTCGACAGGCGATTCGGGCGTTGGCGCGGGCGCGCCTTCGCTTCCGAAAACATCCTGTAACAGCGCCTGGAGCCGCTCGAAGAACGTCGTCACCCGCTGCGTCTGCACCTGCACCGTGGAGAGTTCCTCCGAGACACTCGTCACCTCGCTCTCCAGGGCGTTGGCCCGCTGGTCGAGAGCCACCGTCTCTTGACGGAGGGTCTGCACGGCGGATTCTGCTTTGTCCATCCGGGCGGTCAGACCTTCCAGCGTGTCGAGTCGCTGCCGCAGCCCGCCAATCTCACCTCGTAGCGAGTTCGTTTCTGCCGCCAGGTTGCTTACCCGGTTCTGCACGTCCAGGATGGCGTGGCTACTGTTCAGGTCCAGCGAACCGTTGATGCCGGCAAATACCAGCAGCGTGAACACCATCCCGAACAATCCACCCAACAGCGCCGACCAGAGCCAGAACATGCCACCTCGCCTGGAAGGTTCGTGTACAGGTGGATGTGCAGGAGGTGGCGTGGCCGTTTCCACGCGCGGGGGTGCGGGCGCTCTCTCGGCGGCAGGCGGCTTCTCGGCTGGGAGGATGCGTCTCTCGGGTACTGCTTCCTCGATCTCTGGCGAGACCGTTTCTGGCAACGCAGGGGCGCCTGGCAGGGCCACAGCCATCTCTGGAGCCTCTGCTGGCGCTGTTTCCCCGGCTGTCGGCGGCCGGACCGTTTCGGGTGGCACGACGGTCAGCAGGTCGTCCAGTTCCTCTGCCGTGGCCTGGTTCAGGTCCGCCAGGGATGTTCCCCCGGGTTCCACGCCGATGTCCGTTTCTGGCTGGATTTCAAGGTCCATAGTTCCTCCTTTGCCTGTGAGAGCAGCCGCTATTTGAAAAGAATTGGCTTCATGGCTCAATTATACGTACGATTATGGTACAGCGCAACCTGGCCTGGGTCGAGCAGTTGCCTGATTCCGGCAGCGTGGTATACTCTTATGGGCTACACTGCGCAGTCATGGTATAATCTATATGCCAGCGTTGGTAGTCAAAGTCCACTGCAATCACCTCCGTAGGTGGCTCGTACAGCTATGCTGGAGTAAGGCTGATGAAAATACAAAAATTGTGCCTCAGAAACTTCAAGCGGTTCCACAAACTAGACCTTGACTTTCGGGACCCTGAGACCGGGTTCGCCGAGGATTTGATCGTGCTGGTAGGTCAAAATGGTTCCGGTAAGTCCAGCATACTACAGGCGGTCGCGGCTATGCTAGGGGCTGCTACAGGCAGGCTATCTGGTCCTGCCGAGTTAGAGTGGCCTGGATTTGACCTGAGCCTGGCAGACGTAGCCTGGGCACGCCCCATCAGCATTGAAGTGGACGTTGAGTTCAGCCAAGACGAGATCGAAGCAACGCGCAAGTATTTTACTCGCACTGATATGGGACAAGATCAAGACAAACTCCCGCCAGGACAAAGTCCTGTCGTCACACTACGTTATAATCCCGGCGAGGGGCGTGTTGAAGCGCCAACGTCCGCTGAGTTCTTTCAATTTCACGGTCGGCTCTATGCTCGCATGATCTTGAAGTACGCTCATGAGGGTGCACGTCTGTTTGAGCGGGTAGGTGATGTCTTTTGGTATACTGAGCACCGGACCACCAACAGTCTGACGCCGGTCGAAAGCAACGGGCAAATCATCACATACGACATGAACTTGCTACGCCGGCGTATGTCGGACCTGTTTAACTTCCACGAGCGGGTGCAGCGCGGCAAATATGCACTTCGCCCTGGCCAACGTGACCTCTTTACTGACATTGAGCGTGCGTACCAGACTGTCTTTCCAGGACATCGCTTCGAAGGTCCTGTGCCGCGTACAGAGATGGAGGAGATTCTGGCTGAACCATGGTTCTATCTTTTTGATGGCAACCATCAGTATGAGTTAGGCGAAATGTCGGGCGGTGAACGGGCGATCTTTCCGATGATCTTTGACTTTGCCAATTGGGGCATCCATAACTCGGTTATTCTGATTGACGAACTGGAGCTGCACCTGCATCCACCACTCCAGCAAGGATTGCTCAGGGCGCTACGCGCCCTGGGAAATAATAACCAGTTCATCGTTACCACACATTCCGACGCGGTAACCTCAATCGTACCAGAAGAGTCCATTCATCGGCTATGAGGTGTACAGATGCCACGCGTTGTTGACCCATCACTGAGGATCGTCTTTTGTGAAGGTCGCCCTGGCAGCCTGGATGATTTACTCCTGGGACATCTTGTGCCGGTGGGACGGGTGTTGGTTCAGCCTGTAGGCGGAAAACAAGGGATGCGGGCATATATCGAGGGGTACCTGGGCAGTTATTCTGGCCAACAACCTGGCTACTTGGGTTTCCGTGACCGCGATTTTGATGTTGAGCCGCCCGAACGGCCTGAACTCATCCAATTGCTGGGAGAAAAACCGATCTGGCTTAGTCACCGTGCAGCGGTTGAGAACTATCTGATTAACGCCGATTTGCTCTGGCAGTATTGGGTGGAACGGGAAAATGCGCCGGGTTGGGTGCACGGCCCCGCGTTGCCTGCTGATGAGATCGAAACCCGCATCCGAGAATCCGCCCATGAATTGGCCGATTATCAGGCGGTACGTTGGGCATTGGCCCGACTGAAACCCGGTCCCCGGTGGCCTGAGGTCCGCACAACCTGGACCAAACGCAGCGGTGAGATTCCCCCATCACTGAACTATGACGATTGTCTGGTCGAGGCGTGCCGCCTCGTCACGTCGTTTCAGGACCAGGTTCGCGCTGTTCAGCCGGAGCGGTTGCAGGAGTATGCAGAGATGTATCGCGAGCAGTTCAACGCCTGCCACTTTTTTGAAGAGCACCAACACCTGGTCTGGTTTCATGGGAAGGATCATCGGACGCAATTATGTCGCCATCTTGCGCCCAACTTCCCGTGGCGACACTATGCGAATTGGGCGGTAGAGCACGTGGACATTCGTAAACACCCTGACTTGCAACAGTTGCGCTCGTTAGTCGAATGACTGAATTGATGGAGACGGTATGCCGCAAGAAGACATTCTATCCAGGCTAAACAGTGGGTGCTCCATCGTCGCCGATGGCGCGATGGGCACGATGCTGCAGGCAGCAGGCTTGCCCGCCGGTATGCCGCCTGAGGGCTGGCTGCTGGAGAACCCCGGCCCCGTGCGTGACGTGCACCGCGCCTACATCGAGGCCGGAGCCGACCTGATCCTGACCTGCACCTTCGGCGGGACGCGGGCGCGGCTGGCGCGCAAGGGACTCGCGGAACGCGTGGCCGAGGTCAACCGGCGAGCGGTCGAGATCGCGCGCCAGGCTGCGGGCAGCCTGGCGTACGTGGCTGGCGACGTCGGCCCGCTGGGGGAATTTCTGGCCCCCTTGGGCAGGCTCACCTATGCGCAGGCGGTGGAGATGTTTGCCGAGCAGGCGGCGGCATTGGCAGGGGCTGGCGTGGACGTGCTCTACGTCGAGACGATGTCCGACCTCAATGAGGCGCGCGCCGCCGTCGAAGGGGCACAGCAGGCCGGGTCCGGCATCCCCATCTTCATTACCCTCTCCTTCGATAGCCACGGGCGGACGAACATGGGGGTGCGCCCGGAGCAGGCGGCGGAGGCATTGTTGGCGCTCGGGGTGAGCGCTTTCGGTGCCAACTGTGGTGCGACGCTGGAGATGACCGAGGGGGCGGTAGCAAAGATGCACCAGGTCGCGCCCCGGGCTTTCCTCGTCGCCAAGCCCAATGCGGGCAAGCCGCGCCTGGTAGGACAGGAGACGGTGTACGACGCCACGCCGGAAGATATGGCAGAGTACGCTCACAAGTTCGTCGCGTTGGGAGTGCGCGTGGTAGGGGGCTGCTGCGGCTCGACTCCGGCGCACGTTCGGGCCATCGCCGCGGCAGTCAAGCACCAGGTGGGGCAGGCTTTCTAGCCTGTCCGTTCGGGCCATCGCCGCGGCAGTCAAGAATCAGGTGGGGCAGGCTTTCTAGCCTGTCCGTTCGGGCCATCGCCGCGGCAGTCAAGAATCAGGTGGGGCAGGCTTTCTAGCCTGTCCGGGTGGCGGACTGGAAAGTCTGCCCCACTCCTGGAAGCCCCCCACGCTGGGGCAAGGAGACTTGCGTGACACTCGAACTGAGCAGGTTGACCGGACAGGTGCAGGCGATGGGCCAGGAGCTGGCGGCCCGCGAGCAGCAGCACGCCAACCTGGTGGAATTGGCACGACACTGGCTGGCCCAGTACGCCGGCCAGGGCGAACCGTTGCGCCATCCCGCCCGCGCCGTCCGCGCGGCGATCCCGACCGGCGAGCCACTCGACGCCGCCTATCCTCTGCCTGCCATTCCCGAGCGGTTCACCGTCATCGCTGCCGACGGCTCGCAAATCCAACCCGACCGGCACGGCGCGGCGCTCTACTACCTGATCAACGTCGGCAGCCTGGTCTATCGGCACGGCAGTGGCCAGGCTCCCCAGGCCTACAGCCAGCCCACGTTGGGGTACACCGAAACCGACCTGTACGAAGACAGGCTGCTGGTCGCCGGGAACCTCCTCGACGTGCGCCGGGACCTGGCCGAACTCACCCGCCTGGCCGACCTGTGCACAGTCGAACCGCCCGGCCCGATTGTCGCCGTAGTAGATGGCACGCTCCTCCTGTGGGTACTCGAAGACCTGCCGGCAGAGGGCCGGCAAAAAAAGATCAACGACTACCTGCACCAGTTGGAGCGCATCCGCCAGGCCCATGCTACCGTTGCCGCGTTCATCAGCCGGCCACGCCACGGCGACGTGGCACGCCTGCTCCACCTGGCGAACGTAGGGGGAGACACCAAGCGCGCCGACCAGGAACCGAACCCGCTGGAATACCTGCCCGACCGCGCCATCTTCGAGATGCTGCCCCCTGGCGCGCGCTCGGCGCTGTTCGTCAGCCCGTCACCGATCAACTACGATTACTATCGCCCCGCTCACACCATCCATTTCTGCTACGTGAACCTGGCCGTCGAGGGGCGCGACCCGGTCGTTGCCCGCATCGAAATGCCGGCCTGGGTAATCGAGGACGCCGACCGGCTGGCGCTGGTTCACGGCGCGGTCGTCGCGCAGGCGCGCATCACCGGCGACTACCCCTACGCGCTGGCCCGCGCCGATGAATTGGCCTACGTCAGCAGCCAGGAACGGCAGGCCTTCGATGACATGGTCACCACGGCACTCTTGCGCGCTGGCATACGATCGGCCCTCTCGCCAAAGGCTTATTACAAGACACTGACCCGGCAGGGGAGAAGGAAATACCGCGTATGAGCAACGGGACTCTACAGGTGGGGCGCGTGTTGCGCGCCAGCACGCGCGGTTTCGCCATTGGCTGCGCGGTGATGCAACCCGACATCCCGTCCTTTGGCTCGTTCGTGCGAGCGGAAGGGCAGAAACCAGCGAGCGCCGTCTACGGCCTGATCTACGACGTCAGCGTGGAAGACGACCCTTTCGTGCGCCAGCTCATCGGGGCCGAACTGCGCGCAGAAGACCAGGAAATCGTCGTGCGCGACCACCGCGAAAACCGCCAGGTGCCCATCGAAGTCAGCGTGCTGGCGGTGGGCTGCGACGATGGCGTGAGCATCCGCCACTGCCTGCCCGCACAACCCCCGGTGACGTTAGACTGGCTCTACCAGTGCACCGCCGAGGAAGTGCAGGCCTTTACCGCCCGCTTCGACTATTTCCGGCTGGTGCTGGAGGCACGCGAAGTGCCGGCCGACGAACTGCTGGCGGCCAGCCTGCGGGCCGCCGCGACCGCCCGGCCGCAGAGTGAACGGGAGACCTTCCTGGTCGAGGCTGGACGCGAACTGGCGCGACTGCTGGCCGGCGACCCGCTGCGCCTGGAGGGGCTGCTGCGACGGCTGTGAAACCGGTGGTGGATGCGCTGCGATCCCATAGCACCGTCGCCGCTCCGTCCATCGAGCACGTCCGCGCTGCCATGCGCGGCCCGCTGCCCGGCCCTCGTGCACAGATCACGATGGCGCCGAGCCCGCGCCCGTTCGATCCGCCCCCTGGCGTCGAACTCCGGCAGGCGGGCGTTTTGCTGCTCCTGTACCCCATCCAGGCCGCGCTCCACCTGGTGCTGACCGTACGCACGTCTGCCCTGAATCACCACCGCGGCCAGATTTCACTCCCCGGAGGTGGGCAGGAAGAGGGGGACACCTCGCTCCAGGCCACCGCGCTGCGCGAGGCACAGGAGGAGATCGGGATCGCCACCGACGGGCTGGAGCTGCTCGGCCCCCTCACCCCCCTCTACGTGCCGCCGAGCAACAACGTCATTCATCCCTTCGTTGCCTACACACCCCAACACCCCACCTTGCACCCCGACCCCAGGGAGGTGGCCGAACTGCTGGAGGTTCCACTGCACCTGCTGTTGGACCCGCTGACGCGGCGCGAGGAAGATTGGATCTGGCGCGGAGCGCCGCTGCACGTCCCCTTCTACGCCGTGGGCCACCACAAAGTGTGGGGCGCGACCGCCATCGTGCTGGCCGAGTTCCTGGCACTGCTCCAGGCTTGACATAATAGAACTTTTGTGCTAAGATATAATTGTGGAACACAACCTCCAACCCTGCTTCATCCCCGGCACACCCGGCATACCTGCCGCACCGCTGGCCCGTTACCGGGCCGTTCAGCCGGTCGGCGCGGTGGGAGCTTACGTGCAGCGCTTCACCCGGCCCGGTGACCTGGTGGTGGACCTGTTCTGCCAGGGACCAACGCTCGTGCGGGAGGCTGCGGCCTGTGGCCGCCGCGTGCTTGGCCTCAGCGTCAACCCCCTGCTGCTGGTCGCCGCGCGCCTGGGACTGAGCCAGCCCCGGCCCGGCGCGCTCAACGCCGCCTTCACCCGCCTGGCCGACAGCCCCAAGGGAGACGTACCGCTGCGTCTTTACCTGGCCTCCCTCTACCGCTCGAACTGTCCGGCCTGTGGTACGCCAGGCGTCGCCGAGTGGTTCGCCTGGGACCGCGATGGAAACCGCCCGTTCAAAAAGGCGGTCCGCTGTCCCCGGTGCAAGGAAGTACAGGAAGGCTTGTCGGACGACGAAGACCTGCACGCCGCCCGGCGCGTGCAGCCCCGGGGCCTGGCCTACTACTATGCACTCGACCGCGCCGCGCCGCCCGATCATCCGGCGCGGGAGCGGGCGGCCGAGTTGGTCGAACTTTACACGCCACGCAACCTGTCTGCGCTGATGGATCTGAGTATGCGGCTGGAGAGGTTAGAAACCGACGAGGAGGCCAGACTCGCGCTGACCGGTGTGTTGGTGGACTGCTTCGACGCAGGTTCTAGCCTCGACCCGGATGGTGAGGAACGAGCGCGCCCCCGCACGCTGCGCGTCCCGTCGCGCTACCTCGAACGCAACGTCTGGACGTGTTTCGAGGAGCGATTTTCGCGCCTGTCCACCCCTCCCCCAGCCCCTCCCCTGGGCGGGGAGGGGAGAAGTCTGTACCAGGAGGCAGACGTCGCCGCGTTGGTGCGGGGTGAAACGGCAGGGTATGCGCTCGTCAGCCGCTCAGCTCGTGACGTGGGGGAAATCGTCCCTCCGGCGAGCGCGGCGCTCATCTTCGCCGACCCACCCCGGCCCGATGGCGTCTTCTGGGCGCTCTCAGCGCTGTGGGCAGGCTGGCTGTGGGATTCGCCTGCCGCCCACGCGCTGCGCCCTTTCCTCCGCCGCCGGCGCTTCGACTGGGACTGGCACTGGGACGTATTGCGGACGGCGTTGGAGGCGGCCGGGCCGCTGCTCACCGCTGGCGGCCACCTGATCACCCTCTTCTCCGACCCCGACACCGCGCTCCTCGAGTCGGTCTGCCTGGCGGCAAGTTCCGCCGGCTGCGTCCTGGCAGGCTGGGGCTATTGCCCCGAGGTCGGCTACCGGCTGGTTTGGCGAGCGCAAATCGGCAAATCAGCAAATCAGCAAATCAGCAAATCGGCAAATCAGCAAATCGGCAAATCGCAAATCAGCAAACCTCCAATCTACAATGTAGAGACGCTGGAGCGCGAACTGAGGGCTGTGGCGGGGGAAGCGGCCGTGAACGCCGTCCGGGAGCGCGGGGAACCGACCGCATGGGAACATCTACACGTTAACGTGTACACTGCGCTAACTGAGCGGGGGCTGCTGGCGCGCGTGGCGGCCATCCCGGAGAGTGGTCCCCCGCCTCTGTCGTTCGTCACCGACGCGGTCCGCCGGGCCTGCCAGGCTGCGCCGCTGGTGCGGCTGGCTGCCCCTGAAGGGACGGGTGAGGCGCTGTGGTGGCTGGCAGACCCGCGTCGGGCCGCCGAGTCTCTGGCTGAGCGGGTCGAGTCGCTGGTATGGGATTTGCTCGTCCAGCGGCCTACCTGGAACCTGGAGGAGTTGATCGAAGCGGTCTACGCCCGCTTCTCCGGCCCTCTCACGCCCGACCTGGCGCTCGTGCGCGCCTGCATCGCTTCGTACAGCACGCAGGAGGGCCAGGCACTGCACCTGCGCCCGGAGGACGCCCCACAGCGGCGCGCCGCCGAACTTGAGGCATTGCGCGATGACCTGATGGGGTTGGGGAAACGGATGGGGTTCAGTGTGAAACGGCGTGGCGGCGGCTGGGACGTGCGCTGGCTGGAGGCAGGGCAGGAGACCTACGTCTTCGCCATCTCGGCCACGGCGGCCCTGGCGCCACGCCTGCTCACGCCATCCAAAGGGAGGGCTCAGGAGAGACAGCACTGCCTGGTCCTGCCCGGCGGCCGCGCCCAATTGGTCGGCCTCAAATTGCGGCGCGACCCGCGCCTGGCCCAGGCGATCGCAGCGGGCAGTTGGCAGTTCATCAAGTTCCGCCACCTGCGCCGCCTGGTCGCCGAGAGAGAACTGGATCGCCACATGCTCAAGACCGTCCTGGGCCTCGACCCCATCGCCGAACAGGAGGCGGTACAAATCCCATTGTTCTAGGGTGTGGGACGATCCCGTGGTACGTGTTCCGTGTTTCGTGTTTCGTGTTCCGTTACACACCACGCACCACGCAATACGTTTTCAAGGAGTCTACCAATGAAAAGGGGTTACATTGTCATCCTGATCGTGTTGTCCGTCCTGACGCTGGTCTCGCTCGCACTCAATGCCGTCGTCATCTACGGCCTGCTGCGGGCGCGGCAGGTCGCGCTGGCGACGGTCGCCGACACCCGCACCCTCGTCGCCGGCATCGGCGACGACACCTTCTCCTACACCTTCCAGGTGAAGCAGGAGATTCCCATCGCAGCTACCATTCCCGTAGACGAAAAGATCACCGTGCCTGTCAAAACGACCGTCCCGATCAGCACGACCGTCACGGTGCCCATTGACCTGGGCATCACTACCTACGACCTGAAGGTGCCGATCCGCACCGTCATCCCCGTGAACGTCTCGTTCACCGTCCCGATCAGCCAGACGGTGGACATCTCCACGACGGTGCCGCTGGACGTGGCCGTGCCGATCCAGATCCCGCTCGCCGACACGCCGCTGGCGGGCTACCTGGAGGACCTGGATGCGGCGCTGGCGAAGGTCGAGGCGCGGCTACAGCAGCCACTTGTCAAGTCTGGCGCTGGGGATTGACGAACCGGGCCGTTGACTGTACAATTCTGAAAGAATTCGCTTCGCTGTGCCCCCCTTTTGGTGCACAGGCAATGCCGGGATGTGAAGAGACACATCCCAAGCACAGGTGGAATAGGAGAGCGTGATGGCATTTACGACGTTATCGGTGGATGTATTGACGACCATCGCTCGTTCACTGGTTGCGACGCAAAGATATGCCAGCGTCGAGGAAGCCTTGCAGGCGATGGCCATCTCCGAAGTGCGGCGCAAAATCACCTATTATCGGCGGCGTATTCGGGCGCTGGAGCACAAATATAGTACCAACTTTGAGGCTTTCGGTGCACGACTTCGAGGTCGAGCCACTCCAGAAGAGGAGGACGACTGGTTAGCCTGGCGGTCCGCTAGGCGTATGTTGGATGACTGGCAAAGAACATACGAGGAACTTAAAAGTGGCCGTGCTCGTATCTGACCTCTTGTCCCTCTTGCGTGCACATTCACTTGTCCAGTCATGGCGCGTCATCCACTATGACGAGACACCGGCGGGCAAGATAGAACTAAAAGTGCGCTGCCACCTCTCTGGAGACTACCACCTCCAGGTCTGGCTACACCGCGAACCGGCTTTTCAGGACTATGCGTATCAGCTCTTTATAGACCATCCCATTTTACGATGGGACAATGCACCTCATTATCCCGGCGTGACAAGCGCTCCACACCACTTTCATGATGAGGCTGGCAACGTCGGCGCCTCGCCCTTGCACGGAGACCCTGCGGTAGATCTGCCATACGTGCTGGCAGAAATCGAGAAATGGATAAAGGGACACTGAGCGTCGGGCGACGAGGGGAAGTTGGCAGCGCGAAGGTTCCCGACCTTCGCAAGGGTAGGGAGGGCACCATGACCGATCCACGACTGGAAAAGCTGGCCCAACTGCGCCAGCAGGCGCTCGAAGGAGGCGGGCCGGAGCGTGTCGCCCGCCAGCACGCCAAAGGCAAGCACACCGCCCGCGAGCGGCTGGCGCTCCTGCTAGACGAGGGCTCCTTCAACGAACTGGAGCCCTTCGTCGTCCTCCGCGAGGATGAACTGAACCCGTCGCCAGAGCGCTACCCCGGCGACGGCGTCGTCACCGGTTACGGGCGCACGGACGGCCGCACCATCTACGTCTACGCCCAGGACTTTACCATCTACGGCGGGACGCTGGCGGAGATGCACGCGCACAAGATCTGCCGGGTGATGGACCTGGCGCTGCGCAACGGCACGCCCATCGTCGGCCTGATTGACTCCGGCGGTGCGCGCATCCAGGAAGGGGTGCGTGCCCTCCACGGCTACGGCGAGCTCTTCCGCCGCAACGCGGTCGCCTCGGGCGTCATCCCCCAGATCTCGGTAATGCTCGGTCCGTGCGCCGGAGGCGCGGCCTACAGCCCGGCGCTGACCGACTTTATCATCATGGCCGAAGGGACCAGTTTCTCGTTCGTCACCGGCCCCGACGTCATCCGCGCCGTCACCGGCGAGCAGGTGGACGTCGAGACGTTGGGCGGCGCACAGGTCCATACCACGATCAGCGGCGTGGCCCACTTTAGCGCGCCGACGGAGGAGGAGGCGCTGGCCCTCTGCCGCCGTCTCCTCTCCTACCTGCCCTCGAACAACGTGGAGAACCCGCCCCATGCCAGGGCGACCGACGATCCCTGGCGCATGGACCCCGCACTGAACGACGTCGTCCCGCTCGACCGCAGCGTACCCTACGACATGTGCGAGGTCATCCAGCGCGTCGTGGACGAGGGGACGTTCCTCGAAGTGCACCGGGACTGGGCGCAGAACGCCATCGTCGGCTTCGCCCGGCTGAACGGCCATCCCGTGGGCATCGTCGCGCAGCAGCCGATGGTGATGGCCGGCGTGATGGACATCAACTCCTCCGACAAGATCTGCCGCCTCGTCCGCTTCTGCGACTGCTTCAACCTGCCCATCGTCACCTTCGTGGATTCGCCCGGCTTCCTGCCCGGCATGGCCCAGGAGCACGGCGGCATCATCCGCCATGGGGCCAAGGCGCTCTATGCCTACATCGAGGCGACGGTGCCCAAAATCTCTGTCATCACCCGCAAGGCCTACGGCGGGGCCTACGTCGTGATGAGCAGCAAGGGGCTTGGCACCGACATCAACTACGCCTGGCCGTCGGCCGAGATCGCGGTGATGGGCCCCAGCGGCGCGGCCAATATTCTTTATCGCCGGGAGATCAGCCAGGCAGAGGACCCCGCCGCCGAGCACGCCCGGCTGGTGCAGGAATATCGGGAACAGTTCGCCAACCCCTACCGCGCGGCGGAAGCGGGGTTCATCGACGACATCATCGAACCGCGCCAGACCCGCCCCAAGTTGATCACTGCGCTCGGCGCGCTGCGCGAGCAGTTCCAGTCCATGCCGCCCAAGAAACACGGAAACATGCCGGTGTAAAGTCTTCTAGACTTCGGAAGTCTCAGAAGACTTCCGAAGTCTATGCTCACGTGGAGGAGTGGTATGGAGGTATTCAATCAGACGGTATGGATGGCGGCGGTGGGGATGGCGCTGACCTTCGCCGCAATTGGCCTCCTGGTGGCGGCGATGATGGCGCTCACCCGTTGGGCGCGTGGGCGGGAAAAGGTTGCCCCCTGCAAAGGGGAGCCCTGTAAGGCCATCCCCGCCGACGAGCGGGTGGAGGACCTGGAACGCGCCGCGGCCGTCGCGGTGGCCGTCGCGCTGGCTCAGGCTGCGCGCCGCGCCGGCCCCACCTACGCCTGGCACACCGCCCGCCCCGAAGGGGAACCGAGCCCCTGGCAGGCCTACGCCCGAGGCCAGCAGTTGGAACAGGCCAAGACACATCAGACGTTGAGGTGGTAGCAGCCCTTAGCGGCCCTTGCGAAGGTTGCCCTGACCTTCGCAAGGGTTTTCGTCAGGAGAGCGAGGTGATAGATGGCGGTTTATCGCGTCGTCGTGGGAGGAAAGGAATACCAGGTCGAGGTCGAAGACGTGAACGCCCGCCCGGTGCGGACGGTGGTGAACGGGCAGGTCGTGCAGGTGTGGGTACAGGAACAAGGAGCAGCGCCCTCTCCAGCGCCGGAGCAGCCGGCTTCTGCGGCGACCCGTGCTGTGCCTGCCGTCGTCGCGCCGGCGTCCGCTGCCGCCCAGCCGGGGCCTGCCCCGGAGCGCGAGGTCCGCGCACCGATGCCTGGCTCCATCGTCAGCGTAGCGGTCCAGCCGGGCGAGCGGGTGGAGGTGGGGCAGGACCTGATTGTGCTGGACGCCATGAAGATGAACAATCGCATCCGCGCACCGCGTGCCGGGTCAGTCGCCCAGGTCCACGTCAGTCCCGGCCAGCAGGTCCAGTATGGCGACCCGTTGGTCACCTTCGCCGACGGTACATAGCCATCTCCCCTCCCTGCAAGGGAGGAGCCATCTCCCCTCCCTGACAGGGAGGGGGTGGGGGAGGGTGAACTCTGGCAGACCTTGGAACTCTGGAGGAGGGGATTCCATGGACGTGACCAATCTGTTAGCAGGTATCCGCGCTCTCGCGTGGGGCCACGTCGTCATGATGGGAGTGGGCGGATTGCTCGTCTACCTGGCCATCGCCAAAGAGTACGAGCCGGTGCTGTTGCTGCCCATCGGCGTGGGCTGTATGCTGGCCAACCTGCCCCTTTCGGCGCTGATCGGCGAGGAGGGCCTGCTGACGATGATGTACCGCTTCGGCGTGCGTACCGAGCTCTTCCCGCTGCTCATCTTTCTGGGCGTGGGGGCGATGATGGACTTTCGCCCCTTGCTGGCCCAGCCCGTCTTTGCGCTGATGGGGGCGGCCGGGCAGTTCGGCATCTTTGGCACGCTGATGCTGGCGACGCTCCTGGGATACAACCTGAACGAGGCCGCCAGTATCGGTATCATCGGCGCGATTGATGGCCCGACCAGCATCTACGTCTCCTCGCTCCTGGCCCCTCACCTCCTGGGTCCCATTGCCGTGGCCGCCTACTCCTACATGAGCCTGGTCCCCATCATCCAGCCTCCCATCATGCGGCTGATGACCACGCGAGCAGAGCGGCGCATCCGCATGGAGTACGCCCCCCGGCCCGTCTCCCGGCTGGCGCTGGTCCTCTTCCCGCTCATCGTCACGCTGATCGTCGGCATCCTGGTCCCGCAGGCCACCCCGTTGATCGCCATGCTGATGGTCGGGAACCTCCTCAAAGAATCCGGTGTGGTCGAGCGGCTCAGTAAATCGGCGCAAAACGAGATCATCAACGTCGCCACCGTCTTCCTGGGGCTGGCCATCGGCAGCACCATGACGGCGGAGAGCTTCCTTAACCTGCGTACGCTGGGCATCCTCCTGCTGGGCCTGCTGGCCTTCGTGCTGGACACGGTGGCGGGCTTGTTGTTCGGGAAGCTGCTGTGTGTCCTCTCCGGCCGCCGCATCAACCCGCTGGTGGGTGCGGCGGGGATCAGCGCCTTCCCGATGAGCGGCCGCCTGGTTCAGCGCATCGCCCAGGAGGACGACTTTTCCAACTTCGTCCTGATGCACGCGATGGGCGCCAACACGGCCGGGCAACTGGGCTCGGTCATCGCCGGCGGTGTGCTTCTAGCGCTATTGGGGGCAGGGTAGGTAGAGAGGCGCGATTGTCGCGCCTTTTTTGTGACAACCGTCACTTTGCAATTAGGCAAGATAGAGGTATTATATACGTGTTGACTATGACCGAACCACTACCCAGTATGCGCTTCATACGTAGCCACATTCGCGCGAAGCGCTATCGTCTCACCAGGCACGCAACCACCATTCGCCTGGAGCGAGGCATCACTATTGCTGAATTAGAACAAGCCCTACTGAATGGTGAAATAATCGAACGATATCCAGATGCTCAGCCGTATCCATCTTGCCTTGTGCTGGGTTGGTTGACTTCGGGCGATCCACTACACATCGTTTGCTCAAGAGGGAATATTGAGCCAGCGTTGCGTATCGTGACAGTGTACGAGCCAGAGGATGCTCTATGGGAAAGCGATTACAAGACTCGAAAGATGAGAAAATAAAAGATGTGGTTGATCGGTGTGATCTGTGCGGAGGCGCATTGAAGCCTGGCAAGACCACGCTGGAAATCTGGCGTGGGGAGGAGTTGCTCATTATCAGGGATATCCCGGCCGATGTATGTCAGCAATGCGATGAGGCCTATATCTCTGCGGATGTCTCCGAGCGCCTGGACCATTTCTTGGAGGAATATCACCGGCATCGCCCAGAGCGATACCTGGCTGTGCCTCAATATTCTGCTGTGCAGGCTATAGGCGGGTAGTGTAGGATCGGGCGAACTGCATGCAATGCGATGTCAACATGTCTCGGCTGGGTCATCCATGGTTCAGTCAGACTTTGCGGACAATATGACGTGAGGAGGAATTATGGCAAAAGGTATGGTGATCGTTGACGAGGATCGCTGCAAAGGGTGCGGCCTGTGTATGACCGTCTGCCCCGCGCACATCCTCCAACTGGCAGATGGACGGTTCAACGCCAAAGGGTACCGGCCCGTCGAGGTGATCGACCCACAGGCGTGCACCGGGTGCGCTATGTGCGCCACCATCTGCCCCGACGTGGTCTTCACCGTGTATCGGCAGAGGCGGCAGCCCCGACAGGCCGCCGCTCCAGCATAGGAGGGACACAGGATGCCAAAGGAACTACTCGAAGGGAACGCGGCCATTGCCGAGGCCGCCATCCGGGCGGGGGTCGAAGCCTACTTTGGCTACCCCATCACCCCGCAGACCGAGGTCCTGGAGCACTTTTCCGAGCGCCTGCCGGAACTGGGGCGCGTCTTTCTCCAGGCTGAAAGCGAGGTCGCCGCGATCAACATGGTCTACGGCGCGGCCTGCGCTGGCGCGCGGGTGATGACCTCCTCCTCCAGCCCCGGCATCAGCCTGATGCAAGAAGGGCTTTCCTACATCGCCTGCTCTGAAGTGCCCGTCGTCGTCGCCAACATCATGCGCGGCGGGCCCGGCCTGGGCAACGTCCAGCCCTCCCAGGGGGACTACTTCCAGGCCGTCAAGACCACCGGCCATGGCGATTTTCACATGATCGTCCTGGCCCCTGCCACTGTCCAGGAAGCGATTGACCTGGTCGTGCTGGCCTTCGACCTGGCCGAAAAGTACAACACCATCGCCATGGTCGTCGCCGACGGGGCCATCGGCCAGATGATGGAGCCAGCGGAACTGCCGCCTATGCGTCCGGTCCGGCTGCCCAAGGAGCGGCCTGCCTGGGCACTGACCGGCGCCAAAGGGCGAGAACACATCATCATCACCTCACTTTACCTGGGAGCGGAGAACCTTGAACGCGTCAACTTGAGGCTACAGGAGAAACTGAAAAAGATCGCTGCCAGCGAGGTACGTTGGAAGGAATACAGCACCGACGACGCTGACCTCTTGCTGGTGGCTTTCGGCACCGTGGGCCGGGTGTGCCAGACAGTCGTGCGGGAGGCGCGCGCTAAAGGGATCAAGGTTGGGCTGCTGCGGCCCATTACACTGTGGCCCTTCCCCAGCGCCCGGCTGAACGAACTGGCCCATCAGGTGCGCGGAATGCTGGCGGTGGAGATGAGCGCCGGGCAGATGGTCGAGGACGTGCGACTGGCCGTCGAGGGGCGCTGCCCGGTGCGCTTCTACGGGCGACTGGGCGGCATAGTCCCCCTGGCCGACGAAATCCTGCCCGAGCTAGAGAAACTGGACGCCGAACTTGCAGGCGGGAAGGAGAGTTAGCATGGCAATGGTTGAAATCCCGGCTGACATGGAGCTGGTCTACAAGCGGCCCGAGAGCCTGACCTTGGCCCACACCCACTATTGCCCCGGCTGTACCCACGGGGTCATCCACCGCCTCATCGCTGAGGTGCTGGACGAACTCGACGTGCGGGAGCGCACGATTGGCATCGCGCCGGTGGGGTGCTCGGTCCTGGCCTACTATTACTTCAACGTGGACATGGCCGAGGCGGCCCACGGCCGTGCCCCGGCGATGGCCACCGGCATCAAGCGCGTCAGCCCGGACAAGGTCGTCTTCACCTACCAGGGTGATGGCGACCTGGCGGCCATCGGCACGTCTGAGATCATTCAGGTGGCCAATCGGGGCGAGCCGTTCACTACCATCTTCGTCAACAACGCCATCTACGGCATGACCGGCGGGCAGATGGCCCCCACCACGTTGCCCGGCCAGGTGACGACCTCCTCCCCTACCGGGCGGGACGTGGAGACGACCGGCTGGCCGATGCGCATGGCGGAGCTGATCGGCATTCTGCCTGGCGCGGCCTACGTCACCCGGCAGGCCGTGCTGGACGGGCCAGGCATCCGTCGCACCAAGAAAGCGATCAAGCTGGCCTTCCAGTCCCAACTGGGCGGCCTGGGCTTCTCAATGGTCGAGATCATCTCCACGTGCAGCACCAACTGGCACATGGGGCCGGTGGAGGCGCTGGAGTGGGCCAAAGAGCACATGGTCGCCTACTACCCGCTGGGCGATACGAAGGTGAGTGATGGGGTACGCGCGCTGATGGAGGGGAGATAGAATGCAGAATGCAGGATGTAGAATGCAGGAGGCGGGAAGCAGGATGCATGAGACAAGAGGCAAGATGCAGGAGGAGATCATCATCTCGGGTTTTGGTGGGCAGGGGGCGCTCTTCGCCGGGCAATTGCTGGCCTACGCCGCGATGGACAGCGGCTATCACGTGAGCTGGCTCCCGTCCTACGGCCCGGAGATGCGCGGCGGCAAGGCCCGCTGCATCGTCATCATCTCCGACGAGGAGATCGGCGCGCCGCTGGTGCGCCGTCCCAGCGCCTCCATCGTGCTCAATATCCCCTCGATGGAAGCGTTCGAGCCGGAGGTCAAGCCGGGCGGCGTGCTCGTCGTGAACAGTTCGCTCGTGCCGCAGAAGAGCGCGCGCACCGACATCCAGGTCGTCTACGTCCCCGCCAGCGACGTGGCCACCGAGCTGGGGAACATCCGCCTGGCGAACGTCATCTGCCTGGGCGCGTTGGCAAAGGCCACCGGCGTCGTACCGCTGGAGGCCGTGGAGCAGGCGTTGGACGATCACCTCCCGGAGCGGCACCGCAAACTGCTGGGGGTCAACAAAGAAGCATTGAGCAAAGGGGCTGCCTTTGTCGGGGGCTGAGGCGACATGACGTGATCTGACGAGTGCGAAGGGCCGAGGGCAGTATGAGGTGAAGCGCTGCCTTCAGCCCTTCGCCTCGGCGGTGATGAGGAAAGGAGCGTGCTTGATGATCCTCTCTCCTGTCGAAGGAATGGAGCACGACCCTATGAGGTGGCGGCGCATGGTCATCATTGCTAGGGATCAGGTAACCAGGCATGTACTGTAAAGTAGTTGTGCCACTTGATGGATCAGAACTGGCCGAGGGCGTGCTGCCTCACGTCGCAGAGATGACCCGTGACCGCAAGGGGCTCGTCCATCTGCTCTCGGTCGTTCCACCGCTGAAGGGCATTGTGCCAGCTTTCGTAGACATGCGCTCGTCTTCCGCCGGTGCACAGGAGGAGAAGCGGCGCATCGAGCGCGAGTTGCAGGAGTACCTGCAGGCTGTGGCATCGCGATTCGAGCCGGCCGCTGCCGAGGTGCAGGTCGACGTGCGCTTCGGCCGGCCGGCCGATGAGATACTCGCCTTCGCAAGCAAAGTGGGGGCGGACCTGATCGCGATGTCTACGCACGGCCGCTCCGGCATCAGCCGCTGGGTCTTCGGCAACGTAGCCGACAAGGTGCTGCGCGGTGCCACGTGTCCTGTGTTGTTGGTGCGGGCCGGGCAGCCGGAGCGCCCTGTCGTATATCAGCGCATCCTCGTGCCACTCGACGGCTCCGAACTGGCAGAGCAGGTCTTGCCCCACGTGAAAGCGCTCGTCCATCTCAACCGCGCCTCCCCTCTGGCGGAAAGCCCACCTGCTTCTCCCCTCCAGGGGGCGACTCCCGCCTCCCCCCTCAAGGGAGTGGCTCCTACCTCCCCCCTCAAGGGAGTAGTTCCTACCTCCCCCCTCAAGGGAGTAGTTCCTACCTCCCCCCTCAAGGGAGTAGTTCCTACCTCCCCCCTCAAGGGGGGACAGAGGGGGGTCATGCACGTCTACCTTATCTCGGTTCTGACGACCGGGCTGGGTGATCGTACGGTGGCCCTCTTGACGAGCTACCCCCCCGGACTGCAGCTTGCCACGACTGCGCTCCATCACGCTGAAATCCAGTTGCGGGCCTATTTGCGCAGCGTGGCTGCCACTTTGCGCGAGCAGGGGGCCGTCGCGCACGTCGCGGTCCAGCAGGGCTCACCGGCCGACGAAATCCTGGCCCACGCTGCCCAGGTCGAGGCAGACCTGATCGCGATGACCACGCACGGGCTCTCGGGCACGGGCCGCTGGGTATATGGAAACGTGGCGGGCAAAGTATTGCAGGGGGCGCCCTGCCCCGTGCTCCTTGTCCGTCCCACGTCTGAGCAAGGAGAGAATGGCTTATGAACATCGGTATCCCCAAGGAGCGCAGGGACCTGGAGCGACGGGTCGGGCTTACTCCGTACGGCGTAGATTTGCTCACCCGTGCCGGTCACATCTGCTACGTCGAGACAGAGGCCGGGCTGGGAGCTGGCTTTACCGACTACCATTACGAACGAGCTGGCGGGCGCATCGTCTATTCTGGCGAAGAGGCGTATGGCCGGGCCGACCTGGTGCTCAAGGCGGTGCGGCCCACCGACGAGGAAATGGAGTGGCTCCTCGAAGGGCAGATCCTCGCCGGTTTTCTGCACCTGGCCTCTGCCCGCCGTCCCAAGATCAAAGTGCTGTTGGAAAAGCGCATCACTGCCATCGCTTACGAGATGATCGAGGAGGACGACGGAACCTTGCCGGTATTGCACACGATGAGCGAGGTTGCTGGACGGATGGCCCCGCAACTGGCCGCCACCTTCCTACAGAGCGACCACGGCGGCCGGGGCGTGCTCCTCAGCGGCGTACCAGGCATCCCACCGGCGCGGGTTGCCATCCTGGGTGCAGGCGTGCTGGGCACCAACGCTGCCCGCGCCTTCTACGGATTGGGAGCCCACGTATATGTCCTCGACCGCAGTCTGGAAAAACTTCGCCAGATAGACCAACAGTTCAACGGTTGCATCACCACGATGGTCGCCTATCCCTTTAACATTGCCCGCGTGGCTCGCTTCGTTGAGGTGCTGATCGGTGCGATCCTCACGCCCGGTGCCCGCGCCCCCATCATCGTCACCAGGGAGATGGTCCGCTCTATGAAGAAGGGAGCCATCATCCTGGACTTTAGCATTGATCAGGGGGGCTGTGTGGAAACCAGCCGTCCGACCACGCTGCGAGACCCGATCTTCATCGAGGAGGGAGTCGTCCACTTCTGTGTTCCCAACGTGCCCGGGGCGGTTCCCCGCACCGCGACCCACGCTTTCAACAACGCGGTCTGGCCCTGCATCCGCCACATCGCCGAGATGGGACTGGAGCAGGCGTTGGAGGAACTGCCGGCCCTGGCCCGCGGAGTCGCCACCAAAGATGGCAAAATCCTGAACGAGCCATTGGCCGCGGCCTACTATGCCGGAATGGGAGAGTAAGCCATGACCTGGATGAAGACCTACAAGAGTCACGTTACGACCGCTGAAGAGGCAGTCAAGGCCATCAAGTCAGGTGACCACATCTTTCTCACCGGCAACTGCAGCGTGCCGCAGAGGTTAATGGAGGCGTTGGTCGCCCACGCCCCGGAGTTGGAGGACATTGAGATTTACCATGCACTCACCCTTGGATCGAGCGCTTACGTCACGCCGGAGATGGAGGGGCACATCCGGGCCAACTCCCTCTTTATCGGCCCGAACGTGCGCAAGGCGGTGCAGGAGGGGCGGGCCGACTTCACCCCCGTGCTCCTGTCGGAGTTCACGCTGCTCTTCAAGCGGGGCGTCCTGCCGGTAGACGTCGCCTTCGTCCATCTCTCGCCACCCGACGAGCACGGCTTCTGCTCCTACGGCATCGAGACTGGGCTGACCAAGTCACCGGCTGAAGCAGCCAGGATCATCGTCGCCGAGCTCAACGAGAACATGCCCCGCTGCCTGGGCGACTCCTTCATCCACGTCAGCCGCCTGGACTACATCGTGCCGGTCAAGTACCCCCTGCTGGAGCTGCCGATGACGGAGGGCGGGCTTTCGGACGTCCACGTCAAGATCGGCGAGCACATCGCTGAACTGATCCCCGACGGGGCCACGATGCAGATGGGCATCGGCGCGATCCCCGACGCCGTGCTCAATTTTCTGGGCCACAAACGGGACCTGGGGATTCACACCGAACTGTTCTCGGACAGCGTAATTGACCTGGTGGAGGCTGGCGTGATCACGAACGCCCGCAAGACGCTGCATCCGGGTAAGATCATCGCCGGTTTTATGCTGGGGACCAGGCGGCTCTACAATTGGGCACACGACAATCCGCTCATCGAACTGCACCGCACCGAGTACGTCAACGATCCCTTCGTCATCGCCCAGAATTACCGGCAGGTGGCGATCAACTCGGCCATCGAGGTAGACCTCACGGGGCAAGTGTGCGCCGATTCCATCGGCCCCAAACTGTATAGCGGAGCAGGTGGACAACTCGACTTTATCTACGGCGCGTCCCGCTCCGAGGGCGGCGTGCCCGTCATTGCACTGCCAGCCACAGCCAGCGCTGGGACGGTCAGCCGCATCGTCCCCATGCTCAAGCCGGGTGCGGGCGTCGTCACCACCCGCTATCACGTCCACTACATCGTGACGGAGTACGGAGTGGCCAGCCTGTACGGGAAGACGATCCGCCAGCGCGCGCAGGCACTGATCAACATCGCCGCCCCCCAGTTCCGCGACGACCTG
>Ga0172362_10000923_pt1 | contig 24754 bp, 24 predicted proteins | sample LakKivs1_kivu2a2_FD_114534 | JGI IMG/M metagenome (GOLD analysis project Ga0172362, IMG submission 114534) | Sediment microbial communities from Lake Kivu, Rwanda - Sediment s1_kivu2a2 | ecosystem: Environmental > Aquatic > Freshwater > Lake > Sediment | place: Rwanda: Western Province, Lake... | reverse complement strand
GGACTTGGACCGCGGAGAGGTCAGCGTCCCGGCTACGTCCGCGCCCACCAAGGTGGGCGGCTAAATGTGACGTTTTCACTTGCACCCACAGGCACACGAACGGGTTGGCGTAACCGAAGTCGAGCGCGCGGTAGAGCGGCAGCGACGCATCGTACTCGACCGGCGCCACGTGCCGCGAGGGATCGAAATCGGAAAAGACGATCCCGTCGGCCCGAGGCCGGAGGCACAGCATCTCGGCTTCCCAGGCCGGGCGGCTGGCGCGCGACTTCTGGGCGATCGCGTCGTCAATCGGGAAGTATCCTTCGGCCTCCCGGGCGCGGCCTTCGCAGTCGGCCCAGAGCGGACACCGGCTGCACGATCGCTCCGGCCCGCACCGCTCGATGACTTCCCAGAGGCACCACTTGAGGAGCAACGGGCCGTTGTCTTGACCCGCCGCGAGCGCCCCAGCGAGCGGAATCCGTTCGCTCGCGCTCGCGGCGGGTTGGCGCGTTTCGCGGTGCGCCAATCGCTCGACCAGGCGGGCCATCGGCCCGAAGGGCCGGTGCATCGTCGAGAACACTTCCATCTGGGCGGGGATCCATTGGCCGTCGCTCCCGCGGCCCGACTGGGTGGTGAACTGGGCGGCCTGCCAGACCGCCGGCAGGAACTCGTCCACCTCGTCGCACTTAAGGCGGTGGACCCGTTGGCCGCGCACCGAACGGGCCGACTGGGTCAGTATTTCGATGGCCGAGCCGGTCACCAGGTCCGTCCGCCGCGCGGTCGGCCGGCGCGCCAGCAGGGCGGCGAACGGCCCCGCCCACTTCCGCGTCAGGTATTCATACATCTTTTCAGATTGGTCCAGGCTCCCGCCGAGGATCCGCGTCTGGCATCCCGGCCTTCCGATCGAGTCCAGGTGGGCCGCCACGGACCCGAGTTCCGTCTTGGCCCCGCCGCGGCAGGCCCAGACCACGAGGTCCCGGCTGGCCGGGGCGACGCCGGGGCCGGCCGGCCCCGGCCCGAGGATCGCGCGCACGAGGTACTCCATCGGGGCCACGTGGCCGGGACAGACCGCCCGCCGAGGCACCGCCAGGCCGTAGGCCGCATGCACGAATCGCCATAGCCCTTCCGGCGATCGCGGCCGCGATGAGGACAAGGCCCGGACCAGGCGGTCGCGAAGGTCCGCCGAAGACCGCCGCGCCCGACCCGCCGAACCCGGACCGTTCTTCCTTCGTTTCACGGTTCGCTCCTTACCGCAAGTTCCGGGATTCCAGGTACCAGAGGGCCAGCCGCTCGAGCGCGTCGGCCCGGGCGATTCGGGCATCGGCCCGGCCGACCTCGCGCAGCGACTCCGACACGAGCGCGTGCTGCTCCTCCGTCAGGAAGAACGTCATCGGCCGCGCGAGGGGCTCGAGCGCGTCGGGCGCCAGGGGCGCCGGCGGCGGCTGGCCCAGCCGAAGCAGCCGCTCCACGGCGTCCGGCGGTTCGGGCAGGAGCCGCGCGAGGTCCTCCGCCGACCGCCCCTCCGACAGCCGTGATACCAGCAGCGCCCGGGCCGACGGATCGTCGCGCCCCTCCAGGCGGTTCAGCGTCGCCAGGAGCAGTCGCGCCTCATCGTCGTCCACTTCCCAGACGTCGCACCGCGCGTGGGTATGGCCGAGTTCCCCGAGCACCCGGGCGCGATGATGGCCGTTGAGAATCTGGTAACGGCCCGTTGGCTCGGCCGTGGCCGGCGACCCGCCGCCGTTTACACCGCAATCCGCAACTCTTCTTCGCCCGCCGAAGCAGCCGGCGGGCTGCGAAGAGCGGGTCCGAAATCCGCAATCGTCTTTGAGCGGCCTCACGACCAGCGGCTCATACAGCCCTGTCCGCCGGATATGCCCTTTCAGTTTCTCCAGAAGGTGCGGCGGCATCCGGTTCGAGTTCTCCGGGTGCGGCTCGAGCGCGTCCAGCGGGATCCATTGGAAGGTCATGGTCGGCCTCCTTGGCCCTTCGCGCGGTCGCCCTGGGCGACCGCGCTGGCCTCGCCGCGCCCGCCCGAGGCGGTCTCGGCGGCGCGCCCCGCGTTGCCCAGGATCGAGAGGACGCCGATCAGTTGGTCGTCCGTCAAGGCGGCGACCTGGCGCGAAAGCGGGTCGTCGGCCTCCGGTTCGGCGTCTTCCGGCCGGTCGGTCCGGACGACCTTGACCGCAGGAAGCGTGATGAGTTCCCGCTGGGTGTCGAGGGCGAGTTTGAGGATATCGCGCGCCGCCTGGCGCGCTTCTGTGGGCGACTCGCTCTCCAGGTCCCGGATCAGCCGGGCCACCGCCGCCGGCGCCCATCGGAGCATCGCGCTCGTGGCCTGGAGGAGCGGTTCCAGGGCGTCCCCGGCCACGAGGGTGCGGAACTCGGGGTCGGTCAGCCACCGGCGAAGCGTCGAGGGCCGCAGGTGTTCGCGGGCGGCGGCCTCGTCAATCCGCCCGCCGCAGTCCCACAAGGCGCGGGCGACTCGCCGTTTTCGAAGGGTCATGGTCATGGGGATTCCTTTCTGTTGGCTGCGTCCTGGTGCTTTGTTATTCGTCAAGCGAAGGAGAGCCGGGTGGCATGCCTACGCCGCCGTTAGCGTAGGCATGCATGCCTTTGGAACGGACGCCGCAGGCATGCCGCCCTCGATTGAGATGCAGCAGGGCGCTAGAGGCATAGATTCTCGTTTCTCCATAGGTAGTAAACCGGAGCGCTGTCGAGATGCCGGGCCGCGAGGTCCAGCCTCCGCCGCCGGTCGGGCCGGTTGGTCCGATGGTTCTTGGCTCCCAGATACGAGCGGGCCCAGCGGACGATCTCACGCTCGGCCAGCCGCCGCCGCGCCGGGTCGAGCGCCCGGAGCGACTCCTCGAGCCGCGCGGCGCTTCGCCGGTCGGCCCGCGCCAGGCCTGCCGCCTCCAGCGCCGCCCGCAGGCGCTCTCCCTCGGCCGACGGCGGCTGGGGATAGGCCGCCATGCCGGCCCGGACGAAGAGCGGATGCATCTCCCCCATCGCCGCAAGGGCCTCGACGTAGGGCGTGCCGACCGCGGACATCGTCTCGGCTACGAGGCGGCTCCCCAGGCCGAGCCCTCGCCAGTTCGGCGCGAGGACCACGCGGCTGATGATCCGGAGTTCGCGGTTGATGAGCCCCGCTGTCGCCACGCGACCCATGCCGCCCGTCCGATACCGCCCGCCGGTCGCCCGGTCGCGCGCCGCCAGCGACAGCGGCGAGCGGCTGTACACGATCACCCCGACGAGGATGTCCGGCCGGTTTTCGCGCGGCGGGTTTCCGCACCCGACGCGCTGCCGTACCGGCAGCACCTCACCATAGGTCATGCGGAAGATGTCGGTCACGGCCCCCGCGTGGTGGCTCCGGTAATGCAGGGCGGAGAGGGCGAGCCAGTCGTCGCGCGTGCCGCGCTCGACCCGGATGCCCGCCAGGAGGGTGCACGTCCGCTCGCTCATGGCCGCTCCTCGCCGCGCGAAGGGTCGGCGTATCGTACCTCCACGCGGTCGCCTTCGTGTTTCACGACGAGCACATCGGGCGCCAGGTCCTCCACGAGGTCGTCGTGGGCGCTCGCCGCGAGGACCGTGACGCCGTGAGCGTCGGCCATGCGGCCAGTGCGATAGGCGATGGCCCGGGCGCACAGGCGGTCGAGCGTCGAGCAGAACTCGTCGGCGACGAGCACCGCGCACGGCGAATCGCCCGGCAAAGCCTGTTGAGCCGCCGCGCTTGCCGGCTTGCTCGGTAAATCCTGGTTAGCCGCCCGCCTTGGCGGGCGCGTGTTTTTTTCCGCATCGGCCAGCAGCGATTCGATGGCACGAGCCAGCCGCAATCGGTATCGCTGGCCGTCGGAAAGTTCGTGCGGTCGCCTGAGCAGGAGGAACGCGTCGGCCAGGCCCGCCGTGCTCAAGAGGCGCAGGGCCTGCGCGAGGGGCGGCGCCATGAGGTCAATCACGGCCCGGTCCTCAGGAAGGTCTGTCTGGGCCAGGTTCACGATCCTCGCGGCCGGCCACGCCCCGCGGATCGCTTCCTCCAGACGCGCCAGGAACACACTCTTGCCGCTCCCGGATGGGCCGGTCACAAAGACCACGTCGCCCGGCCGCACGTCGATCCGCAGGTCATTGTAGAGGGTGACTTCGTACGATTCGTCGAGGCCGATGCCGAACATCTCGGCGACCTTGAGCGTCGCGTCGCTCGGCGCGGCCGCGCTCTCGGGTCCGGCGCCGGCGGAAGGCCCCCCGCTAAAACTAATGGCGGGGAACTTTTGGTTGATCACCAGCGTGGTCATCAGTAACCTCCCATTAGCCCCGCGTGACTACACGCGGGGGCGAACGTGAAGGGGCGAACCTTGGCCCTTTCGCCCCCCGGTGTATTCACCGGGGGCCAAGGTCGTGCGTAGTCACGCGGGGCTAGGTGAGCCATGCTGCTCTTCAAGAAGAAGTTTCTCGCGATGATTGCGTCGGGCGCCAAGCGGCAGACGGTCCGCGTCTGGCCGCGCCGGAGGCTCCGCCCTGGGCAGGTCGAGTTTGTGCCAGGACTCGGGCGGATTCGCGTGACGGCGTTCGAACCGGTCCGGCCGGCGGACCTCACGGAAGAAGACGCGGCAATTGACGGGTTCGCCTCCCGCGCCGCCCTGATCGAGGAACTCCGGGCGCTGTATGGCGATCGGCTCGAGAGCATTCCCTGTTTCCGCATCCGGTTCACCTATCCGTTGGAGGGCGCCTCGTCCGGCGGTTGAGGCCGGGCCGAGGTCGCGCGAACCCGCGCCTCAATCCGTCGCATCCGGGCCCGAAGGGTGTTGACGCATGCCGCGCCGTCCGAGCGGCCGTCGCGCGTCGGCGCCTCCACGAGACCATGGCGAGCAATCTCCCGAAGCGACAGGCCGAGAATCCGGTGCAGGTAGGCCAGTCGCTGCTCCCCTGGCGTCAGCCGGTCCCACTGGGTGACGATGGCGTTTTGTAAAGGGTCCCTGGCCCGCGCGACCGCCCGCCGGAGAATCCGCCTCAGGGCATAGCGGCTGATTCCAAGCGCGCCAGCCAGTTCTGATTGGGTGGCGCCGCGGCGGTAGAGGAGCCTCAGCAGACAGCGATCCCTCAATGGAAGCGCCTGTAACACCCGCCAGATGGCCCTGTCGCCGAGGTAATCTGATGGCTGTTTGCCAACAAACAAACTTCCCGATTGAATCTGGATGCCATTTCTTGATGCTTCAGTTGCCATGTTTATCAAATTCCAAACCAGACACAAGATTATAGCCCTTGTTCTCCAATTGTCAAATCTTTTCTGCGCCAAATTTGATAATTAACAAAACTGGTTGGAATCTGCCACAATTAAACTTGACTTGTGTTTGCCTGTCCGTAAACTTACTTGGTTGAACTAGTGTGGAGGCTTTGGCATCAGAATCGAGGTGGCTCATGGCATTAAGTGATAATCTGAGGGAACTGGAAGCGCTCCGACGGCTCCTCCTCGTAAGCGACGAGAGATCCGCCTTCGGCCGGGAGATTCGTTTAGCGCGGACCAACCGGGGGATGACGCTCGACGCGCTCGCCGCCGCCACGGGGATGGCCAAGTCGTACCTCTCGCAGATCGAGACCGGCTATGCGCCGCCGCCGCGCGACGACAAGGTCCGTAAGATCGCCGAGGCCCTTGGCCTGGACCCGAAAAACCTCGTGGCTCGAGCCCGCCTGTCGCAGTTGCCGCAGGCCGTGAAGGACCAGATGGCGCGGCTGAAGGAGGTGTTCGACTCGGCGGAGGAAATGCTTCGGACGCTCATGGCGGCGAGCGGCAAGGAGGGGCGAGCGCCCGCGTCACCTGAGGGCGGCGAGACCGAGAAGGCCGCCGGGCTTGCCACCGTGGACCTCGATGCGCTTCATCGGAGCGGCCTCCTGCACCACCTGGCCGTCTGGGGCGCCGACCGCGTGGACGCCCGCGACAAGGCCGTGCGGCCGATCCCCGTGATCAACAAGGTGGCGGCCGGATATCCGCGTGAGTTCACCGACCTGGGCTACCCGGTCGGCATCGCGGACGAATACGTGACGGTGCCGGCGGAACTGTCGGACCCAAGTGCGTTCGCCGTCCGCGTGGTGGGCGACTCGATGGAACCGAAGTACCACGAGGGAGACATTGTGATCTTCAGTCCGGCCGCGAAGGTCCGGTCCGGCGATGATTGTTTCGTCCGGTTTGCGATGGCCGGCGGTCCGAGCGACGGCGAGAGCACCTTCAAGCGGGTTTTTTTCGACTCGGACGGCCAGATCCGGCTCCAGCCCCTCAACGAGCAGCACGCGCCAACGTTCGTCAAATCCAGCCAGATCGCAGGCATTTTCCGCGCCGCAGCGCGCTACGAGAACCTGTAAAATCGAGGGGGCGATCCCTGCGGACGGGGATCCTTCGACCGCAAATGGGAGACGGGGATGGGGCGTACCGCCGGACACCTGAACGATCCGGTCCTGGCCCATGTCCGGCGAGATCCGCCGCTCTTGCGCCAGGACGTGTCGGTCGGCGAGGCCCTCGACGCCATTCGCCGCCAGGGCCTCGGAGAACACATCATCTACTTCTATGTCACGGACGAGGACGGTCGCCTGGCGGGAGTGGTGCCGACGCGGCGGATGTTGACGGCGGCCCTGGACCGGCGGCTGTCCGAGATCATGGTCACGCGCGTCATCGCGATTCCCGACACGGCCACCATGCTCGACGCATGTGAACACTTCGTGCTCCACCGGCTGCTGGCGTTTCCCGTCGTGGACCGCGATCGGCGCATCGTGGGCCTGGTGGATGCGCACCAGTTCACGGAGGAGGTCATAGACCTGACCGACCGCGAGCAGGCCCAGTCGGTTTTCGAGACCTTCGGTTTTCGGATCGCCGAAATCCGGGAGGCGTCGCCCGCGCGGGCCTTTCGGATCCGGTTTCCGTGGACCATCGCCACGATGGCCGGCGGCCTCGCCTGCGCGGCGGTGACGTGGGGATTCGAGGCGACGCTGGCCGAGAACCTGGTCCTGGCGTTTTTTCTGGCCCTGATGCTGGGCTTCGGAGAGAGCGTGAGCATGCAGTCGGAGGCCCTGGCGGTCCAGGCGCTCTACGCCATCCGGCCCGGCTGGAAATGGTACTTGAGGGCCTTGCGGCGCGAGGCGGCCACGGCGGGACTTCTGGGCGGGGCGTGCGGCCTGTCGCTGGCCGCCGTCGTCGGACTTTGGCAGGGCATGAATGCGACCGCGCTGGTGATGGCGATTGCGGTCCTCGGCTCGCTTCTGTGGGCCTGCCTCATCGGCCTGACGGTGCCGACCCTCCTGCACGCCCTGCGGCTGGACCTGCGCATCTCGGCAGGGCCGGTGACGCTGGCGATGGCCGACATCGGAACGATTGTGATCTACCTGGTCACAGGGTATCTCTTCCTGGCGATGCATTAATCGGAAGAATAGAGACATAGATGAACGATAATGTCATTCTTCTGGCCGACGGCGGCGGCGGCGAACGCATGAGGGACCTGGTGCGCCGCGAGATCCTCTCGCGCTTCGCGCCGGGCGACGGGAGCGGCGAACTCGCGCGACTGGCCGACGCCGCACGCCTCCCGCCCGAAGCCGGGCCGCTCGCCTTCACGACGGATTCCTACGTCGTGCGGCCGCTGGAGTTTCCCGGCGGCGACATCGGGCGGCTGGCCGTCTCGGGTACGGTCAATGACCTGGCGTGCCTGGGGGCGCGGCCGGTGGCCCTCAGCCTGGCGCTCATCCTGGAAGAGGGGCTGGACCTGGCGCTCCTCGGCCGCATCCTCGACTCGGCGGCTGCGGCGGCCCGCGAGGCGGGCGCGGCGGTGGTCTGCGGCGACACGAAAGTCGTGGAGCGAGGGAGCGCGGACCAGATGTTCATCAACACGAGCGGCGTCGGCCAGATCGCCAAAGGCCCCGACGGGCGGCCGCGATTCCTCGGGGCCGAGGCCATCCGCGCGGGCGACCGTGTGCTCGTATCCGGGACGATCGCCGACCACGGCATCGCGGTGATGAGCCGGCGCGAAGGCCTCCGGTTCGAGGCGGCGGTCTCAAGCGACGTCGCGCCGCTCTGGCCGCTGGCCGAACGGCTGCTGGCGGCGTGCCCGAACCTGCGGGCCCTCAAGGACCCGACGCGCGGGGGCCTTGCAGCGGCGGTCAATGAACTGGCCGAGGCGGCGGCCTTGAGGATCGAGATCTCGGAGGCGGCCGTCCCCGTCCGGCCCGCGGTGGCGGGGGCCTGCGATGTGCTCGGCCTGGATGCCTTGAACGTCGCCAACGAGGGGAAGTTCGTGGTCATCGTTCCGGCGGATGAAGCCGAGGCGGCCCTGGCGGCGATGCGCGGCCATCCGCTCGGCCGCGAGGCGGCCGCCATCGGCGAGGTCCTCGCCGCAGGGCCGGGGCCGAGCGTCACGCTGCGTACGACGATCGGCGGCCTTCGCGTCCTGGAGATGCCTTACGGCGAAGACCTGCCGCGCATCTGCTAAGTCGCTACAAGTAATAGTGTTCTTGGCCGTGTGAAATACACCTGGAAAGGTTGGCGACGGCATCGACTCAAGATGGCCAGTGGCCTATACGATAGAATATTTGTGTTGACGCGGTTTCGGCGTTATAATACAAACTTCTGACGGGGAGCGCGATATGACAGCCACAAGCCCTAAAGCAAGACCCACTACTGCCGGCAAGCCGCGGTGGATATACCTTGACTACGCCGATGGCGCCAGCAAGGTCACCGTGACACCGAAGAACGAGGACCGGTTTGTCATGAGCGTGCGAGACGCCGCTGAGGCATGCCAAATGGCTCATGACCGCGATGCCTTTGTGAAGCAGTTTGAGGCTTTGCTCGCTCGGCTCGCCCAGTGGCTCAAGGAGCACGCTGACAATTTCTGCGAGGCATTCGTTACCATTCGCGACAGCGGGCTCCTCTTTGTTGTTCTGCGAGATGGCGCCCGCTTTGATGCGAATTTTGAGGACACGCTCACAGACTTGGATCTGGAGATCGCACAGGATTCCAAGTTCGACCACATCGATCTTAATGTGCTTTCGCTTCCAAAGACGTCGGAAACGGCATATTCTTCGTTTCTCCATCCAGAACACACGTGGGTTTTCCGGCATGGCAAATGAGGAAGCCCACGTACGCCTGGCGCTGCGCAATCAGGCCACGATTGACCATCTGCAATCCGACGTAGCAAAGCATTCGGAATGGATCACCACTGTCGCATTCTATAAGGCCCTCCACATTGTCGAAGCGATGTTCTTCAGTCAGAGCGGCGAGCATGGCCATAGTCATGACGACCGAGCGAACAGGCTCAAAAGAGAGCATCGTTATTCGCACATATGGAAATATTATCGTCCCTTGTGGGCCGCCTCGACTGTGGCGCGGTACCTGCAGGATACCATTGAACATAAAAGGTCATTTAACTCCTTTGCGGAGTACTTCTCCGCAGAGGATGTAAAACGCCTCATTCTCAACCACTACCTCCGCCAAGTTCAGAAATCTGCAAGTAACTTCCTCTCTTCCCGGTCAGTGGCCGATTTAGGGCTGCCCCCGGATAATCCCGAGAAATCCTCCGGTTAGTCGTCGCGAGGCGACCGCCATCGGCGAGGTCCTCGCCGCAGGGCCGGGGCCGAGCGTCACGCTGCGTACGACGATCGGCGGCCTTTGCGTCCTGGAGATGCCTTACGGCGAAGACCTGCCGCGCATCTGCTGACAATCCTGTAACTTGGGAGTTCGGCGACCGCGCGAAATTCGGCGAAAAATCCAGCGAAGAGAAATTGACAAGGGATGGATTGAACAGTAGAATACTTTGGCCCTGAAACAGGGGTTTAATTTTGGGCCCCATTTGTGAAATATTTCACGGGACGAGGCCCGTTGTTTCTTTTCGTGTCTGGGCCTATTTGCCCGGCAGCCGCGGTCAATGGTGATGCGGCGCCGGTGAAGCGGGCTCTTGAAGGAGCGCGTATGGCTGCCCAAAAGACGGTTCTCGTCATTGACGATGATGCGGACCTCCTGGAGGTCGCCAAGACCGTCCTCGCGGGGGCGGGCTTCAGCGTCCTTGTGGCATCCACCGGCCGCGACGGCCTGGCCCGCATCCGCAAGGGCGGCATTGATTGCATTATCCTGGATGTCATGATGGAGACGGAGACCGAGGGGTTCCGCATCGCCCAGGACCTCCGGGCCGATCCGAAGACGGCCGGCATTCCGATCGTCATGCTCACGAGCGTTTCGAAGAAAACAGGCTTCGAGTTTTCACCGGAGACGGACAAGGACTACATGCCCGTCGAGACGTTCCTCGAAAAACCCGTGGATCCGAAGCGGCTGGTGCAGGCCGTGCGGGATCTCACGAAGTGAATCGGGGTCAGCCGCCCGCTGGGGCGGGATCGCCGGGGCGCCGGCCGACACGCGACAATCGAGAAGGGTGAACACGCATGTTGCCACAAGTCCTGAAGAAAACCGACCTGGGCGCGTGGATCGAGGCGCTGGCGGAGAGTCGCCGCGTGGCGGCGCCGATCCTGAAGGAGACGTCGCCGGTCGACCCGAAGGACCTGAAGTTCGCCTGGGACTATGTCACGGAACCGGCCGATGTGCGGTTGGATTATACGGTGACGGTCCTCGGGCCGAAGAAGTTCATCTGGCCGTCGCGCCAGACGGTCCTGGCCTACAGCCTGGCGGGCGACCCGAGCCCGAAGCCGGTCCTCGAGCACGAGCCGCAGGTCCTCTTCGGCGTCCATCCGTGCGACGCGACGGCCATCGCGACGCTCGATGCGGCGTTCGCGAAGGACGTGCCGGACCCGCACTACCTCTCGCGCCGGGCCGACACGGCCATCGTCTGCCTCGATTGCAGCCGGCCGTGCGACGAGACCGCGTTCTGCCTCGACATGGGGTCGCTCTACCCTGAGACGGGCTGGGACATCATGCTGACGGCCGAGGACGACCGGTATTTCGTGGAGATCAAGACGGACCTCGGACAGGAACTCGTTCGGTCGGCCAAGGTCCAGGCGGCGACCAAGCAGGACATGCAGGCCCGCCAGGCGTTTACGGAGCGGAAGCGTGCGGCGTTCCACACCCAGTTGCCCTTCGAGGTGAAATACCTGCCGGAGGTGCTCGACGCCTCTTACGACAGCCTCGTCTGGGAGGCGATCGCGCGGCGGTGCTTCTCGTGCGGCTCGTGCAACACGGTGTGCCCGACGTGCTATTGCTGGGACATTTCGGACGACGTGGCGATGGACCTGACGAAGGGATGCCGGGTCCGCCGCTTCGATTCGTGCCAGTTGGATACGTTCGCGGAGGTGGCCGGCGGCGAGAACTTCCGCAAAGACCGATCGAGCCGCCTGCGGCACCGGATGTTCCGCAAAGGCAAGTATATCCTGGACCAGACCGGGCGGACCGGATGCGTCGGCTGCGGCCGGTGCGACCGGGCCTGCATCGCCAGCATCAGCATCAAGGAGACTTTTGTTCAGATTGCCGGCAGTCGGTAACCGTTTAGCCGCCGCGCTGGCGCGTTCTTAGCCGCGACCCGTAGGGGAGCGCGTACGAGGAGTCTGAAGCATGACGCAGGTGGATATGAATGTTGCGAAAGGCGCCTCGGCGCCGAGTCCGTACGTGCCGCGGATGGCGCGGATCCTGGCTGCCGAGCAGATGACCGAGACGGAGCGGTTCTTCCGCCTCCGGATGGAGGGCGAGCCCCTGCGGTACGAGCCCGGCCAGTTCGTCGAGGTCTCGGTCTTCGGCGTCGGCGAGGCGCCCATCAGCATCTGCTCCAGCCCTACCCAGGGCGACGAGTTCGAACTGACGGTCCGCCACGTCGGCGCCGTCACGGGCGCCCTCCGTGCCTACAAAGCGGGCGACCGCCTGGGCATCCGCGGCCCCTTCGGCAACCGGTTCGACTACGAAGCCATGAAGGGTCAGGACGTCCTGTTCGTCGCGGGGGGACTGGGCCTCGCGCCCACGCGGAGCCTCATCCGCTACGTCCTCGACAAACGCAAGGACTTCGGCAAGGTCACGATCCTGGTGGGGGCGCGGGAGCCGAAGTGGCTCCTCTTCCGCGACGAACTCCAGGCCTGGGTCAAACGCAGCGACGCCGAGACCCGCGTCACCGTGGACCGTTGCGACAAGGATTGGAAAGGCTGCGTCGGGGTCATCACGCGCCTGTTCACGCAGATCCGGATTGACCCGTCGCGGACGTGGGCGGTGATCGTCGGGCCGCCGATCATGTTCAAGTTCACGGTCCTCGAGGCGCTGGCGGCCGGCATCCCGGAGCATCGGATCGTCTGTTCGCTGGAGCGGAACATGAAGTGCGGCGTGGGCAAGTGCGGCCACTGCCAGATCCGCAACGTCTATGTCTGCCGCGACGGCCCGGTCTTCACCTACGACCAGGTCAAGCGTCTGCGCGAGGGCATTTAGCGTTTATCGAGCCGCGGCCGGAAGGACGCGGGTATATCCGAACGGGGCAAACGAATGGCCAAACCGATTCTGTGCATCGAAAGCCTCTCGTGCTGCGAGGGGTGCGGACTCCAGATCCTGAACTGCGAGACGGACCTCCTGCCGATCTTCGCGAAGGCCGACGTCGGCCGGTTCCGCGAAGGCTCCGACGGCGACGTGGACCATTACACGGTCGCCTTCGTCGAGGGTTCGATCGTCACGCCCCACGACCTCTCGCGGATCCAGGAACTCCGGGCCAAGACCGACATCCTGGTGGCCCTGGGCGCCTGCGCCACGATCGGCGGCGTCAACGTCATCAAGAATTTCCAGGACCCCGACGATGTTGCTAAATATGTTTATGGCGACAAGCGCACGTGGTTCCCGCACATCCCGGCCCGGCCGCTCAAGGCCGAGGTCAAGGTGGACGTGGAGATCCACGGGTGCCCCATCAACCCGCAGGAGTTTCTGGCCGTCACGAAGTGCCTCCTCATGGGCAAGGCCTATCGCCAGCCGAACTACCCCGTCTGCGTGCCGTGCAAACTGGCCGACAACGTCTGCCTCTGGCACAAGGGCGTCCCGTGCTTAGGGGTCGTGACGCGCGCGGGGTGCGAACCCTACCTGTGCCCGAGCGCCGGCCACAAGTGCATCGGCTGCCGCGGACTGGTGGATAAACCCAACACCCAGGCGGCCAAGGACGTGATGGCCGAGTTCGGCCTGACGGTCGAGGACGTGCTGCGTGAGTTCCGGCTCTTTCAGGGCATTTACGACGAAGTTTCAAAGGCGTAACCATCTTTAGCCGGTCGCCGCGGCGACCGCGTAAAAAGGGCAATCGAATGGCGAAGGCATCAAAAACGCTCGATGTACGAGTTGACTACGTGACGCGCGTCGAGGGCCACGGCAATATCGTCGTGCGGGTCGAAGACGGCCAACTCGTGGAATGCAAGATGGAGATCACCGAGTCGCCCCGCTTCTTCGAGGCCATGCTGCGCGGCCGGTCGTGGAAGGACGCCATGTTCCTGACGACGCGCATCTGCGGCATCTGCGCCTGCGGCCACGGCACCGCCAGCCTCAAGGCCACCGAGGACGCGATGGGCCTGCGTCTGTCGGAGCAGACGCTGCGCCTCCGCAAGATCGTCCTCCACGCCGAGCAACTCCAGAGCCACTGGCTCCACGTGTACTTCCTCGTGGCGCCGGACTTCTTCGGCGTTCCGAGCGTCATTCCGCTGGCCGCAACCCACACCGACGTGGTCCTCCGGGCGATGCGCCTCAAGCGCCTCGCCAACTACGTCTGCGAATGTCTCGTCGGCCGCCACGTTCATCCGATCTCGATGGTCCCCGGCGGCTACATGAAACTGCCGAGCGTCGCCGCCCTGCGGGACCTCCGCAAGCACGTCGCCGACCACGAGCCGGACGTCTGGGCCACCGTGGACCTCTTCGCCGGCTTGAAGATGCCCGAGTTCTCGCGCGAGACCGAGTACGAATCGCTCCGCGACCCCTCGGAGTACGCCTTCTACGGCGGCGACCTCGTGACGAGCGACGGCGCCAAGGCCAGGCCCAAGGACTATCAAACAATCATCCACGAATCCATCGTCCAGCACTCAAGCGCCAAGCATGTCCGGAACAAGCGCGAGAGCCTCATGGTCGGGTCGCTGGCCCGGTTCAACAATAACTCGAAACAACTGCATCCGAAGGCCAAGGAGGCGGCCGCAAAACTCGGCCTCGCGGCACCCAACTTTAACACCTTCCACAATAACACCGCCCAGGTGGTCGAGTCGGTCCACTGCTTCTACGAGACGCTTCGCCTGATGGACGAACTCCTGGCGGGCGGCATCCAGGACGAAAAGCCCCCCATGCAGTGGCCGAAGGGAAAGAAGGGCTGGGGCGTCGGCCTGACGGAAGTGCCGCGAGGCACGCTCGTCCATAACTACGAATATGATGAAACCGGCGTCGTCACGGGCGCGAACCTCGTCATCCCCACCAACCAGAACCTCGCGAACATCGAGGCCGATTTCCGGGCCTACGTTCCGCAACTCATGAAGGAAGGCCGCAGCCGGCAGGAAATCGCCCACGCCCTCGAAATGCTCGTCCGCGCCTACGACCCGTGCATCTCCTGCTCGACGCACCTGGTGCGCGTGGAGTTCAAGTAATCGCGCAGTTCGCGTCAATAATTAGCCGCCGGTGAATACACCGGCGGCTTTTTTATTTTTGGCGCCACCCTGGTACAGCCACATGCCCGTTCATAGTGAACGCACTGCCCGGACCAACTTCGCCAAGACATAGCCCCAGAAGTAAGCGTTGAGTGGCACAAACACTGCAGCAAGGACTACCGCCAAGATCGGTTGATCGCAAAACTTGGCGAGCAGGAACTAGCCCGCCCACCCGACAGGGAAAGTGAGCGCGGCGAGGGCGAGTACGCCGGTCGTGGTGAAGGGGAGTTTGCCCATTAGGTATTCGTAGTTGGTGTAGTTGGCATGGAACACGAGGAACACGGCGGCAATCAGGAGCATGTTGGCGACCGCGATCTTGCCCTCAAGTGTCATCTTGTAGAGGCGGAAAGGCACGGCGGCCTCCTTTCATCCCAAGTCGAATTACAGATGGGATTATCCCTGTGTGCATCATGGAACACAAGCAAGAAGGTGGTCAGCGTCGGGTTTCGAGGCCAGAAATAGGGTACACCTCTTTGTTGCGCATTGGCTGGCGGGCGGCGCGGCCCGGAAAAAGAATCGCGGCGGGTCGGGAGACCCGCCGCGCAACCCCTGTGCGTACCCAATCTTAAACCGGCCTAATCGCGCCGGGCCAGACCCGTCAGGCCGGCAATGAGCAGGGTCGTAATCACCCATCCCATCATGATGTGAAACCATAGGTAGTAGCACAGGAAATTTCCAAAGCCTCCGATGGCGGCGGGCAGCCAGTATTCTTCCTGGTGCAGGTTCACTATCGGAAGGAACGCATCGAGAGAGTACACACCCGCATTGAAGCACCCGCATAGGGCGTCCGAGCAGGTTGCCGTATCCTTGACCTGTCTCATGAGGTCATTCTGCCAGCCCCACCAGAATAGGCCATAGCCAAGGAACACGATGAAGACAGTCGCGTATAAGAGACGCCTCAGCCGATACCCGTAACCCATCGTCCAATCGAAGAGCCAATTCGCCAGCCGCATGGTGCGGCCCAGGCGACCGAACTTTCTCGATGACCGGTGCTTGGCGATGAGAACCTTCTTGGCATCCGACTCGTGGCCCATTCGCCTGAGGACCGCCGCCAACTGTTCGTACGGCTGGGGCCGGAACTTGCCCTTCCACTCCTTCTTGTCTTTCGGATATTGCCTCTCAATCCACTCAAGGCGGCTCCGGGCATCGTCAGGGCCGATGAGGTTATCATAGACAAAACCTTCGAGATCAAGGCAGCCTTGCGCCGGCCAGGATTCTTTGTCGTCAATCAACACGCCCGCCCTGGCCATCGGGAGGCGTACCACGCCCTGCGCCCGGAAACTTTGTCTAAGGAACAGGCCGCCGTGCACCTCCGCCCCGTCGGCGCTGAGCGCATCCTTTCCTTCGTTCTCAAACGTCCCGCCGCTACAGTCAAGGACCCCGCCGATCTTTGCCCCGAGGAGCCGCACCGCGCCCTTGGCGTGAAAACCTTCTCTAAGAAATATGGCACCTCGCACCTCCGCCCCGTCGGCGCTGAGCGCAAACTTTTTTTCTTTCTCATCCTTTCCCGCGTTCTCAAACGTGCCGCCGCTACAGTCAAGGTTCCCGCCAATCTTTGCCCCGAGGAGCCGCACCGCGCCCTTGGCGTGGAAACCATCCCGCAGGAAGAGGTTGCCATGAACCGTCAATCCATCGGCCCCAATCGGCCCTGATGCGGAACCGTTCAGATAAACAGCCCGTATCTCGGCGCCGCGAAAGTTGATGTCTTCCGGCATGGCGGAGCGAAAGAGAACCAAAGGAAATGGAACGGATGTGAAAGACAGGTCCAATTCGTCCGTTACCTTGATGCCTTGAGCCTGAACACCCTGAGGGTCTATCAGGGGGCGGGCCTGGCCGTCTGTGCAGAGCCAACGAATGACGGCCGCGCGGACCGTGCGTTCGTTGCCCCAGGCATCAGCCTTTTCGGGGTCGTTCTTCGCGGCGTCGCTTGAAGAAAGGTCGGCCATCTGGCCGTCGGCCGCCGCCGCAACCACTTTCTTTTCGGCCTCAGAGAGGTCGGCAAAAGCGGCGCGGGCCAACTTGAGGAGTGCATCGGACTTGTCCGCCATGACAGCCCCCTTTTCCGATTTGTGCGGCTGATATGATACAACCTGCGGCCATGGCCGTTCAACCCCCTGACCGCGTCCGGCCATGTTTCACAAAAACGCACGGTCGCCGCGGCGACCGTGGCACACAACAGTGGACGAAGTGTTTCCGCAAAAAGCCCTGACGGGGGCGTGCTGCCTGGCGAGGTTCAGGATGATCTTCTCATGCTCCGATAGGCCGGCCAGTCGCGCCTCTTCTTGTACGAGGCGCCAGGGGCGCAGGCACTGCTCGATGAGGCGGGGGGTGAGTTTCGTATTTCCGGGCATCTCGGCGGCGGCTGCCGCCTGTCGCAGGATCTGGATGGCTACACGGGCGTCGCCGTTGCCCACCCGATTTACTATGCCGCTGTGCACAGTTCAGTGGGCTTCGTTTTCTTCACCGAAAACTCAGGGCCGGCCGGCCCTGTTCTTCGGGGCGGTATTCACTTGTCCATCACTTGATCTATACGACTCATCGACTGGCCGTCAATGCTGGACCGGAATTCTATTACCAGATCGCCCATTCTCGTACTATAAGGCCATCACTGGGTTTGGAGAAGGTCGGCTCGGGCGGCGGGCCGGCTGGGACTTGGGTATGGGCCGCGCCGAATCCCAGACCTGCCCGCCTCTGGCGGGTTTCCACCCACTTTCGAGACGCGGCCCACAGAAAAGTACTCAGCCACTGCCTCGTGTTGGCAGAATGGACTGTGGACTGTCGAAGTCTCCTATTTGGCGAATGGAGAAGAGCTATGGTCGGCACGATATTTCTTGGTTCTGGATAGTTCCCAAACCGAAGACGTTCTAAGGCGAGCGGGACGATTCCCGCGCAGACCAGATGACCGTCAGTTCCGGCGATGGCCCGCGCTCCGTCTTCACCACGGGGGCGGTGAACTCCAACTCCACGTACTCCGGGCAACTATAGATCTGGCACCGTTCGCCAGGGGTGAACCGCTCGGCCTCGGCCGCTGTGGCCCGCAGAGTAAGCGACCATGAATGAGAGGGCGTGGACAATAGGTTATCCGCATCCAGGCGATCGGCATCAATCCCCACCTTGCATTCCACCTTGCTCGCGGGCAAGACCAAGACCCCATCGTCCGTCTTGATGCCCTCCCACGGCTGTGCCCAGAGAGACTTGTAGCCGTGCTCCAACGTCGAGGTTTTAACGAGGTGTGCGGAAATGGAGGAGGGAACGGCAACCTGGGCGATCTCCCACGCCGCCGCCGGAACAACCGCCGCCCCAGCCACAGGTTCCAGGTGGGCCTTGGTGGTCACCTCGCTCCCCGTCGCGGCCAGTTCGAAGCGCCGGACGATCCGCACGCCGAAGCCCGGCACGGCCGGCGAGGTCATCACGACGGCCGCGCCGTCTGGGCGGACCTCCCAGGGCAGGCCGTCCATCTCCTTGGGCGGCGGCCAGCCGCCGCCGAAATGCTTGGTCCAGTCGTCCTGGGGCCAGATCGCGAGGCGGTCTCCGCCCCAGTTCTTCCAACCCTCACCGGACGGCGTCTTCGGATTCTCCCACAGGAGGTTCGGCCCTCCGACGGGGCCGTAGCGCATCACCCGCCCGACCGCCGGAACCGCGATGAGTTCGAACTCGCCGTTCGAGAGCCGATACGCCTCGGGCCAGGACTTGTAGGCCACGCGCTCCACGGTCGGCTGGGCCGGCGCCGGCTTCTCCAATTCGGTCTTTCCGACCATCTCTATAATGGCTACTTGGTCATCAGCGGCCTTCTCTATGCCTTTGAGGGTAAACTTTCTCTCGAGTTTCATATCTCTCATCATGGGAGTTGGAGCCGTAATGCTCTGAGTCCAGGAATCCCCTTTGGCCAGTTGCTTCGGAGCGGCCGAGGCCAGGTTAAAACCGGGAAGTTTACCTTGAAGCACATCCGCCCATTTTAGTTCCTCGCAAAACGGAAACGGGCCTGCGCCAGGAAACTTTTCCGCGCACCCCGAAACTTTCAAAACCTTCCCCTCCTTGTCAATGAAGATCTCCGCTTGAGCGCCCTTGAGGTCCTTCCAGGTCTTAGCCAAAGCCTCGGCTGGCGTTTCCACCTCGTCGGTGTCATACGAATGCGGCACTCCATCCAAATTCCAGGAGGCCTTGGCGCGTTTGAAGATTTGGGTCAATTTCTGCCCCTCCTCGGTCGGCGGCGCCACAATAAACTCCCAAAATGCGGCTGATGTGCCTTGCATGGGCGAAGGATCCGTCATCTGATAGTTTGCATTGATGGTTATAACATATGTCCCGGCTGCGTACTGCTTCGGGATCGTTATCTTCTCATCCTGGCCCCAGGCGGCGGATGCGATGGTCAGGCTGAGCACGAGAACCGCCGCAGGTCTGAACATGGCTCCAATCTCCTTAGGGCGAGTTGATTCCAAAGCCCCCGCCGGGAAACGCAGGTCTTGGGCTCAGGCGCCGAAGGGTGCATTCTAGTGGCCGGCCGCGCTGCGGTCAACGCGCCGCCCGCGCGGCGGATTTGCGCTTGACCTCGCCCGCCGAGCGGCGATTATAGGGCCGTGGCACCCGCGAAAGGGGATGGCATGAACGCGATGACAAGGGCGGCGCCGTGGCTTCTGGCGGCCCTGGCCCTGGCGGCGGCCGGCTGCGGCCGGCCCCAGGCCACGGTACGCTATGTCGCCGGCGGCTCGGACGAAACCGTCTTTTACGACAGCGCCACCTACCAGATGGCCCGCGGCCAGAAGATTCAGGTGATCCTCTTCCGCCGCATGGCCGCACCCATCGGCGAGGCCGACCCCGACTTCGAGTATGTCTTCTTCGAGTTGCCCCAGCGGTTGCGCGTGGGCTGGGTTAAGGAAGACGCCATGCCCGTCTATCGCTGGGTCCGAGAGGACCATCACGACCGCCTCTGGGCCGGCACCTCCGGCCAGGCCCGCGAGACTCCCGGCGACAGCGCGCAACACCTCCACCTGAACTTCCAGGTCACGATGGAACCGCTGGCCGGAACGCCCGGCGGGTCGTACCTCCTGACCGGCCACATCAAGTGCACCGAAGACATGATCCTGACGCAGGGCATGATCAACAAGTACGGCGACTGGCTGCTCAACCTGCTGGGCCAGAAACCGAAGGCGCCGGCCGGCGGTCTGAAGGCCCAGTCGCTTATGAACTCGCCGTCGCCGAACCCGTCGCCGCCCAAGAAGACCGAGCCGCGCCCCTCCACCGGCATCCAGCGCCCCTAGGGCGCCGCGCCGACCGCAGCCACCCTCTTGCCGCCTTCCGCCGTCTGGTTAGAATGTCACGATGAACCTGAGCCACATCCGCAACTTCAGCATTATCGCCCACATTGACCACGGCAAGAGCAGCCTGGCCGACCGGATCCTGCTCCGGACCGGCGCCATCGCCCCACGCGAGTTCCGCGACCAGATCCTCGACACGATGGACCTGGAACGTGAGCGCGGCATCACGATCAAGGCGTCCGCCGTCACGGTCCCCTTCGAGCACAAGGGCCAGGCCTACATGCTCAATATCATTGACACGCCCGGCCACGTGGACTTCCATTACGAGGTCAGTAGGGCCCTCACGGCCTGCGAAGGGGCCCTGCTCGTCGTGGACGCCTCGCAGGGCGTCGAGGCCCAGACGGTGGCCAACGCCTACCTGGCCCAGCGGTCGAAACTGACCCTCGTCCCGGTCATCAACAAGATTGACCTGCCGGCCGCACGCCCCGAAGACGCCGCCATGGAGGTCGAACATCTTCTGGGCACCGCCGCCGAGGATTGCATCTTCGCCTCCGCCAAGACGGGCGCCGGCATCGAGGAGATGCTCGCGGCCGTCGTCGAACGGCTCCCCGCGCCAACTGGCGACCCGGACGCCCCGACGCGGGCACTCATCTTCGATTCGACCTACGACGAGTACCGCGGCGTGATCATCTATGTGCGGGTCTTCGACGGCCGCCTCGCGCCCGGCGACCGCGTCCGCACGATGGGGGCCGGCGACATCCACCAGATCATCGAGGTCGGCAAGTTCCGGCCCAAGGCGACCCCCGTCGAAAGCCTTTCGGCCGGCGAGGTCGGATACCTCTTCGCCAACATCCGCTCCATCGCGGCCGTCCACGTCGGCGACACCGTGACCCTGGCGTCGCGCCCGGCGACGGTGGCCTTGCCGGGCTACCGCGCCCCGCAGCACATGGTCTTTTCGGACTTCTATCCGGGCCCCGAAACGCAATTTCCGGAGATGCGCGAGGCCCTCGGAAAACTTCAACTCAACGACGCGTCGCTCCTCTTTCAGCCGACCGCCAGCGAGGCCCTCGGCTTCGGGTTCCGCTGCGGGTTCCTCGGCATGCTCCACATGGAGATCGTCCAGGAACGCCTCGAGCGCGAGCACAACGTGGCTGTGGTCCAGACCGCTCCGACCGTGCCGTACCAGGTGGCGCGGACCACGGGCGACGTGGTCGAGGTGGATTCGGCGGGCGAACTGCCCGACCCGAGCCAGATCCAGGAAATCCGCGAACCCATAGCCCGCGTCAACCTCATCGTTCCGGCCGACGCGATCGGCGCCGTCATGGCCCTCTCGGAGGAACGCCGCGCCACCTACGTCAAAACCGAGTACCTCTCGGCCGACCGCGCGATCCTCTCCTACGATTTTCCCCTGGCCGAGATCATCTACGGCTTCTACGACAAATTGAAGAGCGTCTCGCGCGGCTACGGCACCATGGATTACGAGGTCACGGGCTTCAAGGCCGACGACCTCGTCAAGGTGGACATCCTCGTGCACGGGCAGAAGGTCGAGGCCCTGTCGTTCATCGCCCACCGCACGAAGGCGGAATACCGCGGCCGCGCGGTCCTCCAGAGACTCCGCAAGGAGATCCGCCGCCATCAGTTCGAGGTGCCCCTCCAGGCCGCCATCGGCAGCCGCATCGTCGCACGCGAGACCATCAAGGCATACCGCAAGGACATCATCGAGGGCATGTCCGGCGGCGACGTCACCCGCAAACAGAAACTCCTGAAGAAACAGAAGCGCGGCAAGAAGCGGATGAAGATGGTCGGCAACGTCGAAATCCCCCAGAAGGCCTTCATGGCGGTCCTGGAAGGCGAGTAGGCGCCTGCCGCCCTACGGTTTATATTTCGGATCGTCAATGTGAACCGTGCGGCCGACGAGGTGCAGCCGGCCTGCGGCATAGAGGCGGATCGCCTCGGGGTACGCGATGCATTCCTCCGCGAAGACCCGTGCCGCAAGCGTCTCGGGCGTGTCCTCGGCGTAGGCCGGAACGCACCGCTGGAGGATGATCGGCCCCGCGTCGTACTCGTTATCCACGAAATGGACCGTGCACCCGGAGACCTTGCATCCGCGCCGAAGCACCGCCTCGTGGACGTGGTGCCCGTACATCCCCTTGCCGCCGAACGAGGGGAGGAGCGCGGGGTGAATGTTCATCACGCGGCCGAGGTAGCGGTCCGGGATGATCCAGTAGGAGAGGAATCCCGCGAGGCAGACAAGGTCCACGCGCGCCTCATCCAAGAGTCGCACAATCGCGTCCGAGTAGGCTTGGACGGTGGGGAACTCTTTCGGCCGCACGAGATGGGTGGGGACGCCGGCGGATTCGGCGATCTCTATGCCGCGGATTTTTTCGCGCGAAGCGATCACGAGAACAACCTCGGCCGCAAGTTTCTGTGGCCCCTCGGCGGCAAGTTTCTGTGGCCCAGCCGCCCCCGGCTGGGAACCCGGCACAGCCGAGGGCGGCTGTGCCACGCGGAGAATATTTTCGAGCGTCCGCCCACCGCCGCTTAGGAGTATGCCCAGCCGAATCGGTTTGGCCATGACCTAAAGTCCCTGAGTGCCTTCGTGCCTCAGTGCCTCAGTGCCTATTTGACGTGAGGTTACGTTCTTTGCGTGCGGGAATCAAGCGTCCTGCGGCGGCGCGTCGGGCGCGGCGGGCGGCGGCGCTTCGGCCTCGCGCTCGCGCCAGACGAATTCGCGATAATACAAAACAAATACAAGAGCGCCAAAGACCAGCGTTGCCACCAAGAGTGCAATCCAAGCCGCGAACCAAGGGAGTGCAATAGCGCCCGAAGAGCGGGCGTCGCCGAGCCCCGCGCTGTGTGTTTTCTGCAAAGCGTTCAACCAAGAAGTAACGAGGGATTCGGCCACAAGTATGACCACAAACCCTGCAAAGAGCCTGCCCTGGCGGCGGGCAAAGCCCACGCTCCTGGCAATGCATCGGCTGAAGCGATCTCGGGTCACAACGGCGTCGAGGCCCGCAAAGGCAAACGGCAGGGACCACACCAGTCCGACGACGATCCCCGGCAACGATTGGATGAACGTTCGAGAAATGGGATCTTCCGGCAACATGGCCTCTGGAACGCCGACCGGGATCAAACCCAGGACAAGATTCGTCGCCCACGCACCAAGGCCACCTAGGCCGCCGGCTACGAGAACGTTGATGTACAATGCCAGGCTTTCAAAGGGGCGGAGCACTTCCCGGGCCTTGGGCTTTTGCCGCTGCACCACGAGTAGCAGGGCGTATGAATAGCCAAATGTGACCGGCACCATAAGCGGCCAGTAGAGCGGGGCCATCAACTCTGTCCACCACGACGGGGTTCCCTTTAAGAAGTGGCCTGCTGGGCAGGCGAGGAGTAAGACTGCGGCCAGATATAGGCAGCCTGCGTAGAACGATAGGACGAGAATCCGCTTGAGATGACAGCGGATCTCCACAAGCGTAAGCCACAGAAGATCAAGTGTTCCGCAGGACGATTCGCCAGCGGGACGGACGCCAACAGGGTCCGCCGGCAACCCGGATGCGGCGTTTCGTTCTGGCGGTAGCGATTCGGTTGACATAAGCCCCCCTGTCGATGCTGTATGCAGTTGTCGTTCACTCCGCATTGCGACCGCCCGCTCCCTTACGGTCGCGGCTCGGATGTGCGAACTACGGCACGATTTCCGTCCCGACGCCGCGGTCGGTATAAATCTCCAAGAGGAGCGAGTGCGGCACGCGGCCGGAGATGATGTGGCATTTTTTGACGCCGCCTTTGAGAGCCTCAAGGAGCGTCCGGACTTTCGGGATCATGCCACCGGAGATGACGCCTTCGGCCAGCAGACGCTCGGCCTCCGGCTCGGAGATGTGCGAAAGGAGGCTCGCGGGGTCGTCCGGCCGCGCGCGGATGCCGTGCGTGTCGGAGACGTTGACGAGTTTCTCAGCGCCCATGGCGCGGGCGACGGCCGAAGCCGCCTCGTCGGCGTTGCAGTTGTACTTTTGTTCATTCGTGCCGCAGCCGATCGGCGCGATCACGGGTATAGTCCCGAGGTCGCACAGGCCGCGGAGCAGGAGCGAATCCACCGAGACCACTTTCCCGACGAGGCCAAGGTCTTCTTCTCCCGGCGCCGCCAGAGGCACGGCCTTTAGGGCGCACCGGCCCTTGGAGGTCAGGCTCTCGGCCTTGGCGCCGGCCTCTTCGAGGAGGTGCACGATGTCGCGGTTGATGACGGACGCCAGAACATCCTCGACGATCCGGAGTTCTTCCGGTCCTGTGTAGCGGAGGCCGCCGACGAACCGGGCCTCGAGGCCCGCGTCTTCCATGGCCCGCGTGATGGCCTTGCCGCCGCCGTGGACCACCACCGGGTCAATGTCAACGGCCCGCATGAAGGCGATGTCGGCGCAGACGGCCCGCAGGTCGTCCGGCACGTCCATGAACGAGCCGCCGAGTTTGACGACGATGGTCTTTCCGCGAAAGCGTCGGATGTAGGGCAGGGCCTCGATGAGGACGGCCGCCTTGGCGATGGCTTGTTCCATGACCGTTCATCGTAGCGGCCTCTGGCGGCGCGTCAAGGACTTCGCGGCGGCAATCATGCGCGGCGGGTCTCCGACCTGCCGCGCATGGGAAAGAGCCCCGATCGCGGCGCGCCAGGACAGAGTCCCGCCGCGCGAACCCTTGTGGGGCGGGTCCTATCCCACCACATTGTACTCGCGGACCTCGAAGGCCGCGCCCAACTCCTCGGCCAGGCGGCGGACGGCCGCAAGGTCCAGGCCCGGCACGGCCACGGCCGTCGCGCGGATCTCCGGGATGCGGCCGCGCGCGGAGCGCAAAAACTCGCAGACTGCAGCGAACGCGCCGGGCAAGGTCGGCCGGCACAGCCGCTCATACGTTGCGGCGTCGGGGGCGTC
>Ga0172362_10000922_pt1 | contig 24799 bp, 9 predicted proteins | sample LakKivs1_kivu2a2_FD_114534 | JGI IMG/M metagenome (GOLD analysis project Ga0172362, IMG submission 114534) | Sediment microbial communities from Lake Kivu, Rwanda - Sediment s1_kivu2a2 | ecosystem: Environmental > Aquatic > Freshwater > Lake > Sediment | place: Rwanda: Western Province, Lake... | reverse complement strand
CGGCAATATTTCAAGGGTCTATCTTAATAATGGCAATAATACCTTTACTGAGCAGACCGGGATTTTATTACAGGGAGTTGCAGGAGGTTCATCCCGCTGGGGCGATTATGATAATGACGGGGATCTTGATATACTTCTGACAGGCAGCGGATATTCAAAGATCTACGGGAATAATGGTGATAATACATTCACCTGGCAATCAGATATTTCCCTGCTGGGGATCTCAGAGGGTTGTGCAGTCTGGGCAGACTATGACAATGAAGGAGATCCCGATATCATGATTTCAGGTAACTCTTCCCTGGGATATATCTCAAGGATCTACCGCAATAATGGGGATTATACATTTACCTATCAGTCTGCTATTTCGTTGCCTGGTCTCACTTACAGTTCAGTATTATGGGGCGATTTTGACAACGATGGCGATCCTGATTTTATTTTAGCCGGTACTTTCAATGACGCATCATACGGATCAATGACATTGTTCTTCCGCAACAATGGCGACAATACCTTCACAGAGATACCCGATATTGTCCTTCCGGGAATATACAAGGGTTCGATGGATGCCGGCGATTATGATAACGATGGAAATCTTGACATTATAATCACAGGGTACAATCTTGATAACCAGCCTTTTTCAAAGATGTTCAGGAACGCCTGCTCAATACAGAATAATGCTCCTGCTGCACCATCAGGGTTATCTGCCACAAGCGATGAGACTGCTCTGAAACTTAGCTGGAACAGGGTAACAGGAGATGCAACTCCTGAGGGCGGTATTGGCTATAACGTACGGATCGGTTCTTCTCCCGGAGGAAGCGATATCGTTTCTCCTATGGCACTCTCCTCAGGCAGACGACTACTGCCGAATTTCGGGAATTCCCAGTCTGATACGATATTTATGCTGAAGTCGCCTAAAAAGATGACTTATTACTGGAGCGTCCAGGCAATCGATAATGCGTTCAATGCAGGGGCTTTCTGCCCTGAACAATCCTTTACTTATTCAATATCAGTCCAGGCTTCACAGGTCATTGCCGACCGGGTTGAGGGAACCAGAATCAATCTAACCTGGACAAGAGGAAACGGCTCAGCGTGTGCTGTATTTGCAAGGAAAGCAAATTCCGGTCAGGCATCTCCTGCAGATGGAACAACCTATGCAGCCGATGCTCAGTTCGGAGCAGGAGAACAAATCGGAACAAGCGGATGGTATTGTGTATTTAATGGCACCGGCACCAATGTAACAGTTACGGGACTTGAGGCGCTCACTCAGTATACATTCCATGTAGTAGAATACGATCCGGGGCCTGTATATGATTCCCGGGCGATCCAGGGAAATCCATTGACCGCCGAGACAGGATTATTTGATGAACAAACCGGAATACCTGTTCAGGGCGTATCACAGGGCTCAGTAGCATGGGGGGATTATGACAATAACGGGTATCCTGATTTCCTTGTAACAGGAAGCGGTTATTCAAAATTATATTCCAATAACACAGATAACACTTTTACCCAGTCAGTCAACCTCCCGGGAGTCTTTAACAGTTCTGCAGCCTGGGGCGATTATGATAACGACGGTGATCTGGATGTTTTACTGACAGGGAGTTATGCTTCCCGGATATTCCTAAATGATGGCGGAGGCGTTTTCACGGAACAGTCATCAACAGGTCTTGCCGGTGTTTCAAACGGTTCAGCCTCATGGGGCGATTATGATAAAGACGGCAATCTGGATATAATCCTTTCAGGGAGACTGAATTCAGGAGAAGCTATTACCAGGATATACCGGAATAATGGTAACGGTACATTTACCGACCAGCCGCGTATAAGCCTGCCAAACGTCTGTTTCAGCTCAGTAGCATGGGGTGATTATAATGGCGATGATCTGCCTGATATCTTAATCACCGGAACAACCAACGGACTGGCTACGGGAGCAATATCCAGAGTGTACCGGAATAACGGTGATAACAGTTTTACGGAACAGGCCGGAATAATTCTCCAGGGAGTATATCAAAGCTCAGCAGGCTGGCTTGATTATGACTCCGACGGAGATCTCGATATTCTGCTCGCAGGGGCTACATCTAATCCGGCAGTACCAGCCGTTACGAAAATTTATCGAAATAATGGTGAGAACAGTTTTACGGAACAGACCGGAATATCTCTTCAGGGAGTCAGCCTGGGCTCTGTAGCCTGGGGTGATTGTAATAACGACGGGTATACGGATATACTGGTCACCGGCCGGGCAGTAAGCGGAGAATACATTTCTAAAGTATATCTTAACAATGGTGAAAACAACTTCGCGGAACAAAAAAGCATAAGCCTACCCGGAATGATCAACAGTTCGATCAGATTATGCGATTATGACAGGGACGGAAGGCTCGATCTTCTGCTGTCAGGGCAGACTTCAGCAGGTAACATTTCCAAGGTATATCGCAACACTTCAACTATTATAAATAGCCCTCCTGTCACACCATCCGGATTAACTGCATCTGCTACGGAAACATCCCTGATACTAAAATGGAACAGGGTTACCGGTGATGCAACCCCGGACAACAGCATTGTTTACAATGTACGTATCGGCACTTCGTCCGGAGGAACTGATGTAGGTTCCCCGATGTCGCTGGCTTCCGGATCATCTCTCATCCCTGAAGCAGGCAATGCCGGTTTCGATACAATATTCATTTTGAATTATCCGCGGAAAACAACTTATTACTGGAGTGTTCAGGCTGTCGATAACGGTTTTATGACCAGTCCGTTTGCCGGAGAACAATCATTTGATTTCACTAATTCAGTTCAGGCATCACTGCTGTACGCGTATAATATCCAGGGATCAGGTCTGAAGCTGAGCTGGAGGAGAGGAAACGGCACTTCCTGTGTTGTATTTGCAAAGGAAGGAAATACAGGGTTTGCACCACCTGTTGACGGTACCCCCTATATTCCTGACCAGAACTTCGGAGCAGGAACACAGATCGGTACCACAGGATGGTATTGTATCTACAACGGCACCGGCGATAAGGCTTCCGTTGCTGGACTTCAGCCACTTAAAGATTATATTTTCCAGGTAATAGAGTATGAAGCAGGCCCGGCTTATTATACTCAGCCTGGTCGGGGCAATCTGATTGTTGTGCGGACAGGCTTATTCGCCGAACCGCCGGGGATCACATTCCCAGGGGTTACAGATGGTTCGGTTGCCTGGGGTGATTATGATAACGATGGCGATCTTGATATCCTGATTGCAGGAAATACCGGATCAGGCAGAATGTCAAGAATATACCGTAACAACGGTGATTATAGTTTTACAGAAAGTACAGGGGTAACGCTTCCGGTGGTGAGCAATGGTTCAGCAGCCTGGGGTGATTATGATAACGATGGCGATCTTGACATCATATTAACCGGCACCTCCAATGGTACGCCTTCCGGAGCCCTGACAAGAATATTCAGGAATGACGGCGGCGGCTTCTTTACCGGGCTAACATCAATACCGCTTACGCCTGTCTATCACAGTTCAGTTGCATGGGGCGATTATGACAATGACGGCCGGCTTGACATTCTGCTTACAGGTACAACCAATGGTACATCTTCAGGTGCATTATCAAAGATCTACAGAAATAACGGGAACAACACCTTCACCGAACAAACCGGCATTGAACTCCAGGGTGTGTATTTAAGCTCTGTCGCATGGGGAGACTATGACAATGATAATGACCTTGATATCCTGATTGCGGGCAGCCTGCTTTCAAAAATATACCGCAACAACGGAGATAATTCCTTTACCGAACAAACCGGAATCATTCTTCCCGGAGTCAGCAACGGATCGGTATCATGGGGCGATTATGATAATGACGGCGACCTTGATATTCTGATAACCGGATCTTCCTCAGCGGGATATAACTCGAAAATTTACCGCAATAACAGTGATAATACCTTTACCATACAGAGTATAATCAGTCTGACGGCTGTTACCAGCGGCTCAGGAATCTGGGGTGATTACGACAATGACGGTCTTCTGGATATTATGATAACTGGCCTTTCCGGTATCTCATCTTCAGATATCATCACAAAATTCTATCATAATAACGGCAACAATTCATTTACAGAGCAGTCTAACCTGAGCCTGGAAGGCGTTTATCACAGCGCAGCAGCATGGGGAGATTTCAATAATGATACAAAACTTGATATACTGGTAACAGGTCAGAACTCGGGCTTTATGCCGGTATCCAGGATCTATCGCAATCTTTCGACAGAGCCGAATACTCCTCCCGGAATACCGTCAGGATTATCTTCTGCCGTCACTGATACCTCGATTGTTCTATCATGGAACAAGGCAGCGGATGACAAGACTCCATCACCGGGACTGAGCTATAATATACGAATCGGCTCTTCAACCGGTGCGAATGATATTGTTGCATCCATGTCAATGAATGCCGGAACAAAATTATTACCGGGGACGGGTAATGCCCAGGAGGGAACATCTTTCCTTCTGAAGTACCCGAGTAAAGCTACTTATTACTGGAGTGTTCAGGCTGTCGATCACGGATTTGCAGCTGGTGCATTCTCAGCCGAACAATCATTTGTCTTCTCAGCTTCAATCCAGGCAAGAATGATATTTGCAGATAATATCCGTCCTTCATCACTCGACCTGCACTGGCACCGGGGGAATGGTTCAGCCTGCGTGGTATTTGCCCGTAAAGGGAACAGCGGAACTGCAGTTCCTGAGGATGGAACAGCATATACTCCTGACAGCAAGTTTGGCGCTGGTTCGCAGATCGGATCAACTGGCTGGTACTGTATCTTTAACGGCACAGGCAGTAATGTGAACGTATCAGGACTTGAACCTCTGAACACCTATATTTTCCATGTCATAGAGTATGACGCCGGTCCTGATTATTTCACCGGCAGAGGCCAGGGCAATCCGTATGTCATTCAGACTGACCTGTTTGTGGAGCAGACAGGAATAACACTTCAGCCGATCACCAGCGGTTCTGCTGTCTGGGGTGATTATGATAATGACCGTGATCTGGACATCCTTCTGACCGGATCGGGAATTACAAGAATTTACCGTAACGAAGGAAATAATACATTCTCTCAGCAGACCTCCATCGAGCTTCCCGGTACAACAAACAGCTCGGCAGCATGGGGTGACTGTGACAACGACGGAGATCTCGATATTTTGCTGACCGGAGGCAATATTTCAAAAGTATTCCGGAACGATGGCAATAATATCTTCAACGAACAAACTGCTATGTACCTACCCGGAGTCATTTACAGTTCAGCTTCATGGGGAGATTATAACAGCGATGGTTATCCGGATATCCTGCTTACAGGAAGGCTGAACAGCCAGGAATATATCTCAAGGATCTACCAGAACAACAGGAACAACACATTTACCGAACAGACAGGGATAACCATAACGGGTGTAAACAACAGCTCGGTTGCATGGGGCGATTATAACAATGACGGGTATCAGGATATTTTACTTACAGGCAACAGCACTTCCGGCCCTGTATCAAAAATATACCGTAATAACAAAGACAACACCTTTACTGAACAGACTGGCATCATTCTCGAAGAGGTGGCATACAGTTCAGCCCGGTGGGGTGATTATGACAATGATGATGATCTCGATATTCTACTGACTGGTAATGGTACCTCGAAGGTGTACCGGAATAACGGTAATAATACTTTCTCGGAGCAATCTGGCATTATCCTTCAGGGAGTAGCTTACAGCTCAGCAATATGGGCAGATTTTGACAACGACGGTCACTCAGATATAATTATATCCGGTACAACAAACGGAGCAGCTTCAGGGGCAGTGACAAAATTCTACCGGAACAACGGAGACAACACATTCACTGAACAGGAAGGGATCAGTCTTACAGGAGTCTATAACAGTTCAATAGCTCCGGGTGACTATAATAATGACGGCAGATTGGATATTTTAATCACGGGTAACAATATTAATGGTCAACCTGTTTCCAAAGTTTATACCAATTACTGTGAAACGATCCGGGATATCATCCCGATGCCGGAACTGGTAACAAGTAATATCACTGATTCATCCATTGTATTTACATGGAAGAGGATCAGAAGAAATGTAGTTCCTGTTAAGGGAATAACCTATAACATACGTATTGGAGACTCCCCGGGAGCAACCAATATCCTGTCACCTTTATCTCACATCAACGGATCGCGTCTTATACCTCAAACCGGTAATGCAGGTTCAGATACTATTTTTGAACTTCGGAATTTCAGGCGGAGTAATTATTACTGGAGCGTACAAGCTGTTGATAACCGATTTGCGGCCGGAGAATTTTCACAGGAGCAATCGTTCAATACCGGCAACTGGACGCAAGCTTCATTTCTCTTCGCAAGTGATATACAGGCATCCAGGCTGACTCTTACCTGGACCAGGGGCAACCTGAATGATTGTATTGTGTTTGCAAAGAAAGGAAACAGTGATATTGCAGAGCTTGAAAGTGGTCCTCCTTATGATGCCAATCCAAAGTTTGGAAGCGGATCACAGATAGGCACAACCGGATGGTACTGTGTTTACAGAGGACCAGGTAATAGTGTTACAGTTACTAATCTGGAAGGATTGACTCAGTATATCTTCCAGGCATTTGAATGTGACGGGCCTACAAGTTATTACAACTACAACGGACATCAGGGCAATCCGCTGGTGGTCAGAACCGGAGCATTCACCGAGCAGAGTGCCATAAGCCTTTTCGGAGTAAGAAACGGCACAGTTGCACCCGGAGATTATGATAATGACGGAGACCTGGATGTTCTCCTGACCGGAAACGGAACCTCCAGAATATACAGGAATATGGGAAACAATATATTCTCTGCCCAGAATGCAATCATTCTTGCAGGAGTATCCAATGGTTCGTCGGCATGGGGTGATTTCAACAATGATAATTATATCGATATCCTTATAACCGGACTAGGCTCCGGAAACGTTCCTGTCACAAAGATCTTCCGCAATAACGGAAACAACACGTTCACTGAACAAACAGGAATAAACATACCGGGAGTTCAGAACAGTTCAGTCGCCTGGGGAGATTTTGATAATGACGGATACCTGGATGTTCTTATAACAGGGCGCTCTGTTACCAATGACTTTATTTCTTCAATTTACAGGAACAACAGGGATAATACTTTTACTGAACAGACAGGTATTGTCCTGCAGGGAGTTTTTTCGGGATCAGCGGCATGGGGCGACTATAATAACGATGGCAACAAAGATATCCTGCTGACAGGATTTAACAGCAACAATATACCTGTAACAAGGATATACCGGAATAATGGTGATAATTCATTTACCGAACAAACAAATCTGAATCTGACCGGTGTTGCCAACAGCTCTGTCGATTGGGGAGATTATGATAATGACGGCGACCTTGATATCCTGCTGACAGGACAATCCGGAACCAGTATTGTCAATTATGTATCAAAAATATACAGGAATAACGGGGATAATACATTTACTGAACCTGGGAACACAGGTTTAAAAGGAGTTACTTACGGCTCCGCAGCATGGGGCGATTGCGATAATGACGGATATTCAGATATACTGCTTACAGGACATTCAGGTCAGGCTGAAAGCGAATATTTCTCGACGATCTACAGAAACAATGGCAATGATACATTTACTGAACTGACTAACGTTAATCTTATTAAGGTGTATAACAGTTCAGTAAAATGGGGGGATTATGACAAAGACGGTAAGCTTGATATTTTCCTTGCCGGCTATAATCCTAATTACGGATCATTAACCAGGATCTTTAAAAACCAGTTTACAACAGTCAATAACCGTCCTTCAGCACCATCAGGACTTGCAGCAACCAGCGATGAATCATCCCTGATAATGAGATGGAGCAGGGTTACCGGTGATGCAACCCCTGCGAAAGGAATGAGCTATAATGTACGGATAGGCACATCGCCCGGAACAACTAACGTGTCTCCTGCCATGGCATTGTCCTCCGGTTCGAGACTTATTCCAGGCCAGGGCAATGCCCAGTCCGATACAATGTTTATTCTTAAATATCCTCAAAGGGCAACTTACTACTGGAGCGTTCAGGCTATCGATAACGGTTTTTCAGCGGGTACGTTTGCTGCAGAGCAGTCGTATATTTTTACAACTCCCCTGCAGGCTTCAGGACTTTTCGCGGACAGCATCCTCGTTTCAGGAATAACTCTCCACTGGAACAGGGGTAACGGATCTGCCTGTGTTGTGTTTGCAAGAAAAGGCACAGGCGGGTCTGCCTCTCCAACTGATAATACTATTTATCTGCCGGATAATAACTTTGGTTCCGGATCTCAGATCAGTACATCAGGCTGGTACTGTGTTTATAACGGAACAGGAAATAAGGTCAATGTAACAGGCCTTGAACTCCTGACAGATTATACTTTCCAGGTTATCGAATTTGATCCGGGTCCGGTATATTTCAACCAGACCGGTCAATTTAATCCTGCCGTTATACAAACCAATGTATTCTCAGAACAGACAGATATAAGCCTTGCAGGAGTCTCATATGGTTCCATTGCCTGGGGCGATTATGACAATAACGGATATCAGGATATCCTGATGACAGGTACTACTAACGGCTCCTATACAGGTGCTGTAACAAAAATATACCGCAACAACGGAAACAACACTTTCTCCGACCAGGTGGATATAAGCATTCCCGGAGTAACTAACAGTTCAGCGGCATGGGGAGATTACAACAACGATGATTATCTTGACATCCTTCTGACTGGTCTTGATATCAATAATATACCAGTTTCAAAAGTCTTCCGCAATAATGGCAATAACAGTTTTTCTGAACAAACCGATATTAATCTCACCGGAGTAAGCGAAAGCTCCGCTGAGTGGGTTGATCTGAACAACGACGGCAGGCTCGATATAATAATTACAGGCACTTCCGGTTCAGGTGAAGTGTCAAAGATCTACAGGAATTTCGGCAATAATGTATTCCGTGAACAGCAGGGAATAAATTTCCCCGGGGTGACGAATGGCTACATCACATCGGCTGATTATAATAATGACGGCTTCACGGATATACTTCTCACCGGATCAGGTCTGGCAAGGATATACCGGAACACTGGTAATCCATATAATATGGAATTTATTGAACAACAGGATATTGAACTGGGTAATATTACCAAAAGCTCCGCAGCCTGGAGCGACTATGACAGTGACGGAGACCTGGACATCCTTCTTACAGGTTATGACTTAAGCAGCAATATTCCCGTATCACGTATATATATCAATAACCACGGAAGTTTCAACCTGTCTGATATAAGCCTTACAGGCATTGCCGGATCATCTGTAGCAGACAATTCTGTTATTGGATCAAGTGAATTGGCATGGGGCGATTACGATAATGACGGCGATCCGGATATTCTTCTTACCGGGGAAACAGCTTCCGGACGTACCTGTAAGATATATTCAAATAACGGGGATAAGACTTTCAGGGATCAGTCAAATTTCGGTCTTCCCGGTATAAGGTACAGCTCAGCCGCATGGGGCGATTATGACAATGACGGCGATCTTGATATCATCATGTCAGGTGAACAGGGCACTTCGCGTATAACAAAGATTTTCAGGAACGAGATCCTGATTCATAACAACCGGCCGCAGGCACCCGATACTTCATTTGTAATGAATAATGTCCCCAATACGATCCTTTACTGGAGTGGTGTAAGGTCTGATGAAACAGCTGCTGCATCACTGACCTATAATGTCAGGATGGGTACCTCTCCTTCCGGCAACCAAATGATATCGCCAATGTCATCCCCGACAGGAATCCGCAGGATAACGGCAACCGGGAACAGCCAGCTTGATACATTCTGTATAGTCCAGAATCTGCTTCCCGGAACTTATTACTGGAGTGTTCAGGCGGTTGACAATGGATTTGCAGGAGGCACATTCAGGCCAGAAACCAGCTTCACTGTCGACAGCATACAGGCAGGCAAGCTTGAAGGAGAACTTGTGGCAACAAATAAAAATGCTCTGCTGATAAAATGGAGGAACGGTAACGGAGAACGGCGCGTGGTCTTCTGTAAGCAGGGATCTGCCGGGATCGCTGTGCCTTCTCATTACACTACCTATACAGCTGATGCAGTATTAGGCTACGGTGACCAGATTGGAAACACCGGCTGGTACTGTGTCTTTAACGGCCGCGGAGAAAGCACAACTATAAGCGGACTCTCTCAGGGTATCCCTTATTCATTCCAGGTAATAGAATATATCGGGGATACCGGATCTGAAATATATTACAGGCTGTCCGGGGAAGATAACCCTGGTATATTCTCCTGCGGCCTGTTCTCGGAGCAAACTGAGATCCTCCTTGACAAAGTCTATAACAGCTCTGTCTCATGGGGTGATTATGACAACGACGGCGACCTCGATATACTGCTTTCCGGCAACAGCTACCAGGAATCCGGACAAATTCCTGTAACAAAGATTTACCGGAATAACGGAAACAACACCTTCACAGAACAGACCGGTATCAATCTGTTCGGTGTACAGAACGGTTCGGTGTCATTTGGCGATTATGATAACGACAATGATCTGGACATTCTGCTGACCGGTATCACAGGCGGTTCGTTCCCGGTATCAAAAATTTACAGGAATAATGGCAATAATACATATACGGAACAAATAGGTGTCAGCCTCATAGGAACAGGTTATTCCTCAGCCGTCTGGAGTGATTTCAACAGGGATGGCTACCTGGATATCCTCCTTACCGGTCAGGGTGCCGGCTCCAACCTGATATCAAAAATATACATGAATAACGGGAACAGTACTTTTACGGAAAAAGTTGACTTAAACCTTGAACATATCGCAAAAGGTTCTTCAGCTGCAGCAGATTACGATAATGACGGGGATATCGATATTCTTCTTACCGGTAACAACAGTATTGGTACGCAAAGTGCTGTTTCAATGATTTATACGAACATCAGCGACACCATCTTTACTCCGCAAACCGGAATCTCGCTGCCCGGAGTGATGAACAGCTCCGTAGCCTGGGGCGATTATGATAATGATGACGACCCGGACATCCTAATCACAGGATCTGCTTACACCGGTACTACAGTGTATCTTTCAAGAATATACAGGAATGATGGCAACAATACATTCACATACCAGTCGGGTATAAAACTCGAGGGTGTGGCAAACAGCTCTGCAGCATGGGGCGATTTCGATAACGATGGAGATCTCGATATTTTGTTGTCCGGCCGCCAGATAAACGGAGGGTTTATAACAAAAATATACAGGAACAACAGCAATAATACATTTGCCGAGGTTACCGACATATCTTTCACCGGAGCAGGATACAGCTCGGTTGCATGGGGAGACTATGACAACGATGGTGACCTTGATATCCTTATGACAGGCCAGAGTGCCGGGTCAACTGTGGTCTCAAAGATATACCGCAACAATGCAATAATGAAGGCAGGAAATTACCAGGCTAACAGGAAAGCAGCTGCTCCAGGTAATCTCTCTTCTGTCCGCCAGCCTGAAGGTATCAAACTGTCGTGGTCTTCTGTACGGTCAGATGAAACTCCTTACAGGGCTATGAACTACAACATAAACATTCAGCCTAAGAGAGGCGGTTCTCTGGCCATGTCGGCCATGTCAGATACCGTTTCCGGTTATCGCCGTATAGTGTCAACGGGCAATGCCCAGACGGATACAACATATCTTATAAGAAACCTGATACCAGGGAAATATTACTGGAAAGTCCAGGCTATCGACCAGGGTTATCAGGGAGGAACCTGGGCTGTCGGCGGGATCCTGGATGCAAAGAATGTCCAGGCCTTCTTTAATGCCGACACTGTATGCAAAGGATTAAGCACACAGTTCACTAACCGGTCAACAAGCTATAAAGATCCGATCCAGACATACTCATGGTCATTTGATGACGGAGCCACATCAAGTCAGCAGGATCCTGTACATACCTTCAGCACTTCAGGAACTCATACTGTGAAACTGATTGTTGCCTCAGCATACGATACTGACACTCTGATAAAGCAAATCTATGTTTATCCTGTTCCTTCAATTGATTTTACTGCTGAAGGAATCTGCGAGGGCGAGAATATTGTTATAACAAATCTTACAGGCACTGCCGGCCTTGACATAAGTAGCTGGCACTGGGATTTCGGTGATGCCAGGGAGTCGGATGCCAGGAACCCGGGGACTCACAATTATTTGAATTCGGGTAATTATACAATCGCACTTACTGCAACAACAAGAGATGGATGCGTGGATTCCACACAGAAGTCGATCAGTATTGCAGATGCACTTCCGAAACCGGTACTATACTCAAGAGGTCCGACAGTATGGTATCTTGGCTGCAGCAATGACACTGCAAAATATTACAGGTGGTACTGCAACGGCAGGCTTATCGAGAATGCCGATAAGAAAGTTTATGTAGCGAACAAAAAATACGGGGTTTATTATGTAAGCATCTCAAATAATAATATTTGTTACACGCCAAGTGATTCGGTCGGGATTCCTACCGGCTATACCGGGATTGAGGATATAGATCCGTTTGCTGATATGAAGATCTATCCCAATCCCACAACAGGCATCTTTACGATTGAAATGGATAATGAGCAGTTCGGGGATTTGAATGTTTCAATCATCACCAATACAGGGAAAGAAATTTACAGCAACAAATTTGAAAAGACAACAGAGCATTTTTCATGTCAGATAGATTTCAGCAGCAAGTCGAAGGGAGTATATTTCATTCAGCTGGTGATTGATAATTATCTGGCTACGAGGAAGGTAATCATAGAGTAGAAAATGGTGCCAATCCCAGATCCCTCGCCGTTAGTCAAATAAATCCGGTTTATCTTGCTTTAAGCAGAATTTTTTAGTAACTTTTGTTGATATTTTCCTAAACCTGACTGAATAATAAAGAATTGAATAACTTTACTCTCATGAAAAAGTATTCATTCGCGCTTCTTCTTGCATTTCTCCTGATCCACGGACTGATGGCCGCCAATTTCTCGGAAAAGGAGAAAGCCGTTATTTATTCCAATGCAATTAAAGTACTTGAGGATTACCAGACAATCATGAACCAGATTGGAATATTCGTGATCAGTGATATCGAGAAAGCCCAGAGCAGCAAAGAGAGTTTCCTCGAGCTTTTCGTAAACAGGCAGGTACTTATCTATAACGATCTTGATCCTACAAATAAAATCACACATAAGCTAAGCGAATTCTACGAAGCTGAAACATATGCAAACAACATCATTCTCTGGTACCTTGACGGTATAACAATTAACCTTGACATGACAAATGCCAGGGTAAGCGATATTATGACCCATTCTGAAAATGTCTATTCCATCGATATCCTGGTGAAAAAATCAATAAACGGGAATTACTTTAACCAGACTTTCAATAGAAATACAGAAGAGCTTATCTTCAGAATTGCCTTCAAGGTGGAAAACAAATCGCTAGGAAAATTCGGGATCGCGGGTATCAGAGACGCAACATCCAATCTTGCTATCGACTATTCAAGGGCATTAATGGAAGTTAACAGAGAGGATGTCAGTCCCGAGGATCTGGTAAAGATCCAGGGCGGAGCCAAATCCTTATTGAAGGATTATACCAATTTCCTTTGGCTCATAGGTGATCCTCAGGAACCGGCAGAAGATAAAGTTTACCATAAAGAGAGTTTTCTTAAACTTTTCCCGCCTGATACGAGGGTCTACAATGATATCAGCCCCGAGATCCAGACAAAACTTCTGACAGTTACTGATTACCTGAATAACTTTGTTGCCGATTACCCTAAAGGTATCCGGAACCTGTCTGTAAACACCGACTCTGCTAAATTCGGGAAGGTAATCAGATCGGACACAGGTTATTACATCCGTGCAGATGCAAATAAAAACTTCTCAGGCAGCTACAAGGGCAAGGATGCTTTCAGCAAAATGTCCCCGCTGATATTTACAATTTCCTTTAAAGCCGCAGGTGAAACCTATACAGATTTTAAGATCAGCAGTATAGATATTGCTGAAGTTAACTTCTTTGAAGCCGCGCAGGGTTCGACAGAAATCAGCAGACCTGAATTGATTATAAGACCTGTCTCGAGAAAGGGATTCGGTATGTCTCTGACAGCTTCATTCGGGCAGACAAGTATTAACGACAAAGATATCAAGTCGCTCACACAAACCGGGAACATGCATTCCTGGGATGTTACACCGTTTTACGGATTCATCACCGCACTGGGAGTGAGTTATTACTTTAACGATAATATTGCAGTCAGAAGCGGCCTGGAGTACAATACCTATAAATCCGGATTCCTGCTGAGCGGAAAATTTCAGGATAATGTTCTTTCAACTGACGTAAATACAGATACTTACTATAGGAGAGTCGATGCCACATACGACTCAATTGTAACCATCAAGTACATGACATTCCCTGTACTGGCGAACTATACATACGGCAAGCCCGGCAAATTCGGATTCTATGCCGAAGGTGGATTAAAGATCTCTGTACCGCTGAAGGCAACATACAGGGATACTGGATACTACAAATATTATGGCTATTATCCTTCCAATCCCACAGTGATGCAGATTGTAGATTATCTGCCCGGTTTCTATACAAGGGAAGACATCGATGATACAGGAGATGTTAAAATCAAAGGATTTAACCTTGCTTTTTACTCATCGGCCGGAGTTAATATCCCGCTTGGCTATTATTCCTCAATATCAATCGGACCCGAAATAATAATAGGCATTTCAGATATTATGGGAGATAAAAAAACATATACCGATATCTTTGGAAAATCATATACTCACCAGCCAACAAAAATCAGAAATTTCGGTTTCAGAATAAGTTTAGCATATAAATTGTAGTAGAATACGTAAATGACTGAAATATGCTCAGAAAAATCATCATAGCCGGCCTTGCAGTAAGCCTGAACCTATCACTTGCAGGGCAGGAGACAAAAACCGCAGTTTCCAGCAAACAGGCCCTGATAACCGATGAAATAAACTTAAGTACATCGGATGTCGAACTGTTTAAGGAACAGACCAATCAGAAAGTTAAAGAGTTCGAGCAATATATCGTTACACTCGGAAGTAAAGATGAACCTGCCGAAAAAAGAAATATGGCTGAGAAAGAAGCGCTTAAGCTGTTCTATAAAGGCGCGCAGATGGAAATCTCATTCCTTCTCCCCGACGGAACCGTCCAGAAGGTAAGCCGGCCAATGGAAAAGTACCTGGCAAGGCTTAAATCTCTTCCGTATACAAAGGTTATGATAAAGTTTTATGATATAGCCTATATCAGAGACTTCACAAAAGGACCAGACGGGAAGTATTACTCGACAGCTACCATAATCCAGGAATTCACGGGATTCAGCAATGACGACATAATATATACTGATATCACGAAAAAAGACATTGAAATAATCATCGATATTGTTGAAGATACCTTTTTCCAGGAGAAGCGGTGGAAGATATTTCTCGGCGATATAAAAGCCACTGAGACAAGATCCACAACAACCACTCCGTGATGTCTGACTCTTTCATTATAAAAAGATCATTAACACCTTTTCTGATTTCAATGATCTGTTTACTTGCTTTTCCCCTTTATGGTCAGAGAATTACGGGGAAACAGAAGGCAACAGAAGATATCTATATTGCCAGGATCAAGCAATTCAACGAATTCGCCGACAGGTTCAACCTTGTAAGTGACTTTAACGGGAATCCGGCAGATTCTGTCTTCAAGGCAAAAATGCCCCGGGAAAAAATGATACCGCTCCTCTTTGATATGAAGGACCCCCGTTCTTTACAGCAGAATGCAGGATATTCTGAAAGTTTTACCAGGCTGAAAGCAGATTTTGTGAAAGACGTTGTGCAGAAGAATCTGCTGCTTAATAAATACTCTCCCGGAATAATCGCTGAAGCAAGGTCAAGGATTCTTGTAAATGGAAATCCTCAGACAGTGAGAATATTCCTTAACCAGGAAGTCACTGAGGACCGTGGGGTGAAATGGGTCATCCTTGCTGTGAAGGGAAATTTTTCGGATGTTTTCCGGACAGACAGCACTATGATCCGTTTCATCCAGCCAACCAGCAATGAAACCGATTTCATCAACCTTAAGCGGGCTCTTGAGGATACAGGATACCTTCATTACTACGCTTATAAGGGTTTTGAACCCGATAATCTCACTCTTTTCCTTTATTATGTAAATGAAGGGATCATCAAATATGAATATGCCGAAGAAGTCATATATCATATTATAAGTATCCCCGGCTGGTACTTCAGGGTAAGGGATTTTAACAGGAACGAACTCAATTCCGGCTGGCTGATTACAGATCTGACAAGGAATAATCTAGATATTAAAGATTTTATCAAAGACCTCAATTAGGAAATTTTATCTATTAATATTTCCCGCAGATTCCGCTGATTATCGCAGAAATTAATACTATAATCTGCGAATATCTGCAAGATCAGCGGGAAAAAAGTATAAACTGCTTCTATTTCATTGAAATTACAGCCTCAACAGGCCAGTGATCGGAAATGAAAACGTTGTGCTCTTTCTTAATGATCGTTTTATGTTCAAGCACTTTCAGGCCATCCTTGACAAATATGTAATCGATTCTGCCGTTGCCAGGTTTATCGGAGAATCCGTTAAATGTATAAACAGGCCCATAAGGTTTTTTTTCTGAGATAACATACGAATCCCTTAAAATGGGGACACTCTCAGCAGGGCCTGTAAGAATGGAGTAACCTGTACTTGACGGTAACATATTAAAATCACCGGTGATGATAAATTTGTTTCCTGATGAAATACTGTCGACTTTTGTAAGCAGTAACTTTGAACTCATGATACGGGCAGAATCCGAGTCATGTGCAAAATGAGTGTTGAAATAGAAAATGTGCTCTTTGTTTAACTTATTAACGACCTCTATCCAGGTTACGATCCGCGGCAAACCGGCACCCCATGCCTGCGATCCTGGGACTTCGGGTGTCTCAGAAAGCCAGAAGGTCTTTGTCCGTACCAGATCAAAACGCTCTTTTCTGAAAAAAACAGGGTTCATTTCCCCGGCTTTTGCTCCGTCACTCCGCCCTACACCCACCGAACCGTAATCCTGAAGTGCTGAATCCAGATATTCGTACTGATGAACGAGAGCCTCTTGCATACCCAGGAGATCCGGTTTCTCATCCTTTATGAAATCACTTACCATTGAAGCCCTGTTGGGCCAGGCATTTATGCTGTCCCGTGGATTATCGTACCTGATATTGAATGTCATTACCTTAATCGAATCCTTATAGGAATCCCTCGAACACCCGGCATTAATAAACAGCAGAAGTAAAATGAAATAAAAGTAAATCTTTTTCATCTCTTCAATATTTTACCCAAAGATAACGATATCATCAGATATGACCATATGTTAACTACATAAGATGAACTATCAATTATTTCTATATTTGCCGGAAATAAACTATGTATCCGGAGGAGGTTGAAGTAAAGGAACTTTGCAAAAACTTAGCGACTTTTGCGGTTAATGGATCTCAAATCCTTTCGATATTTAGTCATGAGTTAATAATTAATCAATGGCAGATATAATCAAGCTCTTACCGGATTCGGTTGCTAACCAGATCGCTGCAGGCGAGGTCATCCAGAGGCCTGCTTCGGTGGTGAAAGAGCTGATGGAGAATGCCGTCGATGCCGGAAGTGAGAACATCAATGTTATCATTAAGGATTCGGGAAAAACACTTATTCAGGTGATCGACGACGGCTGCGGGATGTCTGAAACCGATGCCCGGCTTTCATTCGAACGCCATGCCACATCAAAGATTTCGTCAGCAAAGGATCTTTTTGCAATTACAACAAAAGGATTTCGCGGAGAAGCGCTGGCTTCAATAGCAGCTGTCGCGATGGTTGAGCTTAAAACACGCAGGGAAGAGAATGAAACCGGCACCCTGGTTCTTATAAACGGATCAAAAGTCGAGGCCCAGGATCCCTGCAGCTGTCCCGGTGGATCCAGTTTTTCGGTTAAAAATCTTTTTTTCAACGTGCCTGCACGGAGAAAATTCCTTAAATCAGACAATACCGAGTTCAGGCACATAATTAATGAATTCCAGAAAATCGTAATAGCACATCCGGTAATAAGGTTTACACTTCACCATAATGACAGTGAGATTTATAATCTCCCCCCGGGAAATATAAGGCAGCGTATAACCGGAGTATTCGGGAAACAGATAAACCAGGAACTCATCACGCTCGAAACCGATACAAGTCTGATTAAAATAAAGGGTTATATCGGTAAGCCGGAGAGTGCCCGCCGAACCTTCGGGGAACAGTTTTTCTTTGTCAATAACCGTTATATGAAACATCCATATTTTCATAAGGCGGTAATTGAAGCCTACCAGAATATTATTCCGGCAGATGTGATTCCGGCATATTTCATTTTTATGGAAGCTGATCCTTCATCAATAGATATCAATATTCATCCAACTAAGACAGAAATTAAATTTGAGGATGAGAGATCCATATGGCAGGTACTTATGGCATCGGTCCGCGAAGCTCTCGGCCGTTTTAACATAGTCCCTTCGCTTGATTTCGAAAATGAAAGTCTTATTGAGATCCCTGTAATAAGATCGGGGAATAAAATACCGGAACAACCTGTTATCACTGTAAATCCCGGTTATAATCCGTTTGATAAGGAGGAAAAGGCGGCAGGCAGGCACGATTTTATTGAAAGATTTGAAAAGGCAAGTGCCGGAAACTGGGAGAAGTTCTATTCGGCGTTTGATAAGGAAGACGGAAACCGGGAACTGATCGAAAAGATAAAGGAATCTGGAAGGAAGTTCATCCAGATAAAGAACAAGTATATTGTATGTCCGGTCAAATCAGGACTTATGTTTATTGACCAGAGAAGGGCTCACGAAAGAGTTCTTTATGAAAGCTATCTGGACTCTCTAAGCAGGAACAGCTCGGTTAGCCAGACTGAAATGTTCCCGGTCACAATTGAACTGAATCCTGCGGATTGCATTATTTTGAAGGAAATTGAGGCAGATCTGAAATTTCTTGGTTTTGCAATAGAATTCGATGATAAGAACAAAATAACAGTCACAGGCCGTCCTTCGGGCCAGGTATCATCCGATACTGAGGCAATGATCTCACTTCTTATTGAAGAATTCAGGAATACCAGGACAGGGCCCTCTGAAAACGCACGGGAAAAACTTGCTGCTGCAATGGCAGCAGTATCTGCAATTCCTTACGGTAAAGTATTATCACAAAGTGAAATGGAAGATCTCTTCGATTCACTTTTTGCATGCCGTGCGCCGAATTATTCTCCAAAAGGGAAACAAGTGATTAATATTATTACCCTTGAAGAACTTGACAAGAAATTCAGATAGCACTGATAAATTGACGGATTAATTTATAAACATTAGCTTTGGCCTGTCAATTGAAGTCATAACTCAAAATACAGAAACTTACAAATGAACGGATACGGAAGAGGTTTTTTCGGAATGCCCCCTGTGGTAAAGAACATCATAATGCTAAATATCCTGATGTTTGTCGTTTACCTGATTGGGGCAGGAGGATTTGGTATTGACCTGAACCGGGTGCTTGGACTCTATTTTCCGAAATCTGAGATGTTCAGGCCGTATCAGCTTGTAACCCATATGTTCATGCATGCCAATTTCATGCATATATTCTTCAATATGTACGCCCTTTTTATTTTCGGTCAGGTCCTGGAGAATGTATGGGGTCCGAAACGTTTTTTCATTTTTTACTTTGTCTGTGGACTTGGCGCTGCACTGACACATGAGACTGCCATTTATTTCCAGTATCTTAAACTAATGAACATCGTTCCGCCTGAACAGCTTCAGGGAGTTCTTGAAAGTCAAATACTCTATATTCCAACTGTTGGCGCTTCAGGCGCGATCTTCGGAGTTCTGCTTGGTTTCGGGATTCTCTTCCCGAATACCCAGTTAATGCTTCTGTTCCCTCCGATCCCGATAAAAGCAAAGTGGTTTGTACTGATATACGGCGGGATTGAGTTTTTCCTGGCCATCTGGCAGCCAGGCAGCAAGGTTGCCCATACTGCACACCTCGGGGGAATGCTGTTCGCATATATCCTTATAAAATACTGGCAAAAAACTACAAAAACCCTCTACTGATGGGGATCTGGGAAAACATAAAGATCACATTCCGCAGAGGCAGCAGCCTTACAAAACTGATATTCATCAATATAGCAGTATTTTTACTCATTAACCTGGCATCGCTGGTCGGCTTCCTGATGGAGGCTCCGGCAGTCTCAGCAAAGGCCATAGAGATGACTGCTGTACCGGCATCATTCAGCACTCTGATATTAAGACCCTGGACAATAATCACATATATGTTCACACATAAGGATATTTTGCATATCCTTTTCAACATGCTGTGGCTTTACTGGTTCGGCAGGATCTTTCTCGAATACCTCGACCAGAAGAAACTTGTGGCTGTCTATCTGCTGGGAGGCCTGAGCGGAGCTGTTTTGTACATTCTTTCATTCAATATATTTCCTGTATTCAGTAGTATCGTTACTGAATCAGTCGCTATAGGGGCTTCAGCATCTGTAATGGCTGTCGTCGTTGCCATCGCGGCATATGTACCGGATTATACTGTTATTCTCTTTCTCCTTGGAAGGATCAAAATAAAATATGTGGCGCTTGCAATATTTATCCTTACCTCTTTCCTCGATTTTTCAGTGAACTCAGGCGGTAAGCTCGCACATATCGGGGGTGCACTGTTCGGACTTCTTTACACTGTGAATCTCAGAAAGGGAAGGGATCTTGGGAAGGCTATTAACCGGATAATTGACTTTTTTGCCACTCTGTTCAAACCACGCAGGAAAATGAAGGTAACGTACAAAAAACCTTCTTCCGATTATGATTACAACAAAATGAAAGCCGAGCGCCAGGCACGGATCAACCGGATCCTTGATAAAATCTCCAAAGGAGGCTATGACAGCCTGACAAAAGAGGAAAAAGATACCCTGTTCAGGGAGAGCCAGAAGAAGAATTGAAAAAATTTTTACATAAAGTTCTATTGGTTGTCAATGCAATTTTCGGACTCGCATTGCTGATCTCCTACCTGGCTGTCCATATTAATCCCGGGACTTTCATATTACCTGCCTTTTTCGGCCTGGCTTATCCTTATCTCCTTCTAGTAAATATTCTTCTGGTAATTATCTGGGCTGTCCTGCTGAAATATGAAGCGCTTATATCATTGCTTATCATTGCCCTGGGATATGGCCACCTGTCAAATTATATCAGGATCGGAAAACCATCAGCGGATAAAAGCGGAACTTTCAAGGTTTTAAGCTATAACCTCAGACTTTTCAATATTTATGAAGGGGTAAATGCAAACTCAGAACAAAAAGTCCTGGAATTTCTAAAAGGACAGAAACCTGAAATCCTGTGCCTCCAGGAGTTTTATATCAACGGGGTTCCTTCGCAGAAAGATGCCAGCTTCAGAAATTCACTTGGCGATAAGTATTATTCTCACATGAAAACCATAGGCAGCGGGAAGAATAAGCACTATGGCATAGTTACTTACAGCAGGTTCCCGATTATCAGCAAAGGAGAGATAATCCATCCCGGATCCTCAAGCCTTACAATCTTTTCTGACATCATAATTGAAAAGGATACCTTCAGGGTATTCAACAATCACCTTCAGTCTTACAGGCTCAAAAAGATGGAGCGTTCTTTTATTGATGAAATGACATCACAGGACGAAAATGAAACTTTTGATGAGGTGAAAAGTCTTTCAGTAAGCCTGAAAAAAGGATTTGTAAGAAGAGCCGTCCAGGCAGAAATGGTTAAGGCACAGATCAAACAATCGCCTTATCCCGTGATAGTTGCAGGAGATTTCAATGATACTCCGGTCTCGTATTCATACAGGAAAATAAGGAAAGGCCTGAATGACGCATTTGTAAATTCAGGCTACGGGGCAGGATTTACCTATAAAGGAAATTACCCGGCGAACAGGATCGATTATATTCTTTATGACAATGCCCTGGAGAGCCGGTATTTTGAGATCATCAAAGTAAGATATTCCGACCATTATCCTGTTGCTGCCTGGTTCAGGAAATCAGTCAGAAAGGAAGTTTTCTGAGATCCACGTTACCCCCTGAGATAATTATTCCGGTTTTTCTGTTCCTGAACTCTTCGGGATTTTCTTTAATTATCGCGAGAGCTGTTGCAGAAGACGGTTCGACGATAATTTTCATTCTTTCCCAGATCAGCCGCATGCATTCAATTATAGATTCCTCTTTTGCTGTGAAGATCTGATCGACATTTTTCCTTATTACCGAAAAAGTCAGCTCGCTGAGTGATGTAAGTAATCCGTCTGCTATTGTTAGCGGATTAACAGAAGGAGTCAGTTTTCCTGTAGTGAATGAAACGTATGCATCATTCGCGTTTAGAGGTTCTGCACCGAATACCCTGATCTTATTATTCAATGATTTAGCTGTCGTTGAAGTGCCGCTCATAAGCCCGCCTCCACCTATGGGAGCTATAATAATTTCAAGATCATCCTTATCTTCAAGAAATTCAAGAGCTGCTGTACCCTGTCCGCAGATCACATTAAAATTATCATATGGATGAATAAGGGTCGCACCTGTTTTTTCCACAATGATCTTTGTGGTTTCCTCACGCGACTGAAGTGTCGGTTTACAGTATGTGATCTCAGCCCCGTAACCTGCTACTGCATTTTTCTTGACAGTTGGTGCCGATTCAGGCATGACTATATAGGGCTTTACCCCGTTCGAGACTGCCGCCAGCGAAAGAGCGGCAGCATGGTTCCCGGAAGAGTGAGTTACAACTCCTCTCCTTTTTTCATCTTCCGTAAGTGAAAGAACGGCATTTGTCGCTCCCCTGAATTTAAATGCACCGACTTTCTGGAAATTCTCACATTTGAAATAAAGTTCGCAGCCGAACATTTTGTTCAGCTGTTTCGATGACATTAACTGTGTCCTGTGTATATAGGGCTTTATTCTTTCATGTGCAGTTTTTATGTCAGAGAGAGTCGGGATTACCATCGCAATATTTTTGAAAAAAGCCCCCTTCCCTGCTTCAGGAGGGAAGGGGGTTATCAGATTGGTACATGTATCTTTATTAACCCAGTATACTTAATGTAACGGTAAGTCCGGCGAGAACAACAGATACCATTGACATAAGCTTAATGAGTATATTAAGTGCAGGGCCTGATGTGTCCTTGAAAGGATCGCCAACCGTATCACCTACAACTGAGGCCTTATGAGGATCACTTTTTTTACCTCCGTAATTGCCCCTTTCAATGAATTTCTTGGCATTGTCCCATGCACCGCCTGCATTATTAAGCATGCTTGCAAGTACGAATCCGGCGCTAAGACCTCCTGCAAGAAGTCCTATAACACCGGGAACGCCGAAGAACAATCCCACCAACAAAGGAACTATAATGGCAATTAACGAAGGGATCAGCATCTCGCTCTGGGCGCCAGCAGTGGATATTTCGACACATTTTGCATACTCCGGTTTTGCTTTGCCATCCATAATTCCCGGTATCTCCCGGAACTGGCGTCTCACTTCCTCTACCATTTTACCTGCGGCGCGGCCTACAGCTTTCATGCTCATTGAGCTGAAGAGGAATGCCATCATTGCGCCTATGAATAGACCGCCAAGCAGAATAGGATTAAAAAGTGAAAGATCATATGCGGTAGCAAAATCCTTGATTGTTGCAGTTGTGACATTCACGGCTGTCTGTCCTTCATGTACTGCCGGTACAGTGCTGTTATAAAAAAGGGTATCTCCTATTTGCTTGAATCCTTCGGGAGCTTTATCAATAATTCTACCCAGCCATAGTCTTACTTCTTCCATATAAGCGGCCATAAGGGCCATGGCTGTAAGAGCTGCCGATCCTATAGCAAAGCCTTTTCCGGTAGCGGCCGTAGTGTTTCCCAGGCCGTCCAGCGCATCGGTTCTTTCCCTGACCTCTTTTGGCAGTTCCGACATTTCTGCATTACCTCCTGCATTATCGGCGATAGGACCGAATGCATCGGTAGCCAGTGTAACGCCAAGAGTCGAAAGCATACCTACTGCTGCAAAACCAATCCCGTAAACACCCATTGCAAAATCCCTGAAGCCGCCCGCGAATCCGAATGCACCTATAATACCTGCAACAATTGTTAAAACAGGAATCCATGTTGATAACATTCCAACGGCCATTCCTTCAATAATCACTGTTGCCGGGCCTTGCTGGGCCTGCTTTGCTATACCCTGAGTGGGTTTGTTGGCATCTGACGTGAAATACTCGGTAGATTGTCCTATGATAACACCTGCAAGAAGGCCTGCCACAGCAGATCCGAATACGCCCCATGTTATCATTCCGGTGAGAGCCATGATTGCCAGAACAACAAGAATAAGTGCTGAGCTGCCGCCTGTGCCAAGCAGAAGGGCACTAAGCAGGGCCCTGGGTGTGGCTGATTCCTTGGTTCTTACCAGATAAACGCCCGCGATGGAAAGAAAAATACCTATTGCAGATACAATCATCGGAGCAATTACTGCCTTTAACTGATTCATTCCTGCAGCAACAGGAAGTGCGGCTCCCAGAGCAGCTGTGGCCAGAATCGATCCGGCATAAGATTCATAAAGGTCAGCACCCATACCGGCAACATCACCTACATTGTCCCCTACATTATCTGCAATTGTTGCAGGATTACGCGGATCATCTTCAGGTATACCGGCCTCGACTTTCCCAACAAGGTCAGCGCCAACATCAGCAGCTTTTGTGAATATACCTCCTCCGACACGT
>Ga0172362_10000921_pt1 | contig 24815 bp, 23 predicted proteins | sample LakKivs1_kivu2a2_FD_114534 | JGI IMG/M metagenome (GOLD analysis project Ga0172362, IMG submission 114534) | Sediment microbial communities from Lake Kivu, Rwanda - Sediment s1_kivu2a2 | ecosystem: Environmental > Aquatic > Freshwater > Lake > Sediment | place: Rwanda: Western Province, Lake... | reverse complement strand
GTTTGGGTTTGACTACCTTCGTGACAACTCCATGGCTCATCATATAGGTGAGCAATGTCAAAGAGGTCACTATTTTGCAATTGTTGATGAAATCGACTCTATCTTGATTGATGAAGCAAGAACACCTCTGATTATCTCCGGCCCCTCTGCCTCTTCCAAACAGATGTACGATGAACTCAAAGAAAGCGTTCTGCATCTTGTCAAACTCCAAAGGGACTTATGTAATAAATTTGCAACCGACGGACGGAAGGTGCTCGACCAACATGGCTATCTTCAAGAAGAGATGGCGGCTACAGAAAAGAAAAAGCTGTCCAAAGAAGAAGAAGCTGATGTGATGCAAGCTTACAAACGTCTATGGCTTGTTGGTAAAGGAACTCCTCATAACAAGGTTCTCAAACGTCTCAAAGAACATCCTGATGTACGTGCTGAGATGGAAAAATGGGAGACCTATTTTCATGGAGAACCTAACAAAGAAGAGCGCTTAGAACTTCTCTCTGAGCTTTATATCATCGTCGATGAGCGCAACAACGAATATGAACTCACAGATCGTGGGATAGCCTCATGGATTGAACATGCCAATGTCAATGCAGCCAATGATTTTACCATGCTAGATCTAGGGCATGAATATGCTCTTATCGATGAAAGTCCCGCTTTGACAGAGCAAGAAAAGCTACAGAAAAAAGTAGCCATCCGTGAAGAAGATAGCCTTCGTAAAGAGAGAGCGCATAATTTACGGCAGCTTTTCCGCGCGCACCTTCTCATGGAAAAAGATATCGACTACATTGTGCAAGATCGCAAGATCATCATCATCGATGAAAATACCGGACGTCCTCAGCCAGGACGCCGTTTTTCCGATGGTCTGCATCAGGCTATAGAAGCCAAAGAAGGTGTTCCTATACAGCAAGAGACACAGACCTATGCCACAATCACCTTGCAAAATTACTTCCGCATGTATGACAAGATTGCAGGGATGACAGGGACTGCGATTACAGAAGCTAATGAATTCAAACAAATCTACAAGCTAGAAGTACTTTCTATCCCGACACACAACACATGCGTACGTAAAGACTTTGATGATGAAGTCTATATGACAGAAAGAGAAAAATATAACGCTATCTTAAAAGATGTAACACAGTTACACGAACAAGGTAGACCTATTCTTATCGGTACAGAGTCGGTAGATGTTTCAGAAAAACTCTCTCGTATCCTCAGGCAAAACAAACTACCTCATACAGTGCTGAATGCTAAAAACCATGCTCACGAAGCAGAAATCATTGCAGCTGCTGGTAGGGAAGGCGCCATTACTGTTGCCACCAACATGGCAGGTCGCGGTACAGACATCAAACTCAGTCCTGGCGTAGCAGATCGTGGTGGCTTGCATGTCATGGGAACCACAAGACACCAATCAAGACGTATTGATAGACAGCTTCGTGGACGAAGTGCAAGACAAGGAGATCCTGGTTCTTCGAAATTCTATGTTTCTTTCGAAGATTCTTTGATGAGGCTCTTTGCATCGCCAAGATTGACCTCATTTCTACAAAGATTCCGACCTCCTGAAGGAGAGCCCATCTCTGCACCTATTTTGAATAAATCCATTGAAACAGCGCAAAAAAGGATTGAACAGCGCAACTATGCGATGCGTAAACATACGCTAGAATATGACGACGTCATGAACAAGCAGCGCCAAGAGATCTACGCTTTCCGCAACGAAATTTTAGCTACAAAAGAGAGCGTCTCTTTATGTTATGAACTTCTTGAAAGCCTTTGTGAAAGAACAGCAGAGAATTTCTTTGTAAGCAAGAATGAGCTGTGGGATATTCGTGGCTATTGCGAATGGATTGTGAGTCATTTCCCAGTCTCTATCACAAATAAAGACCTTGACGATGATTATATTACACTTGAAGATATCAAAGCAAAAACCTCAACACTGATTATCGATGCCTTCAAGAAAAAGCTGGATCATGAGGCTGAAACGATCGCTGTCGTACAACAAAATGCAGGTAAAGAAGTAAGTCCGATTGGCATCTTGCAAGATGTGATTAAAAGCTTGCTCATCTCCAATATCGACAGACACTGGCAAGAACATCTCCTCACTATTGACCATCTTAGAACCGATGTCAACCTACGTGTCGTTGGACAAAAAGATCCTCTTTTGGAGTTTAAACATGAGGCTTTCACGCTCTTCGATCGATTTACAAGTCATCTCAAGATCGAGATTGCTCATGCTTTGTTTAAGTTTGAGATGATTCCTCCTCAGACAAAGCAGCTCCATGAGTCTCTCAAACGTTTGCAAGAAAAGCCCTCTTTCCCGAGATTTTTCAAGCCCAAAGCGCCAGCGATTTCTCATGGGGAAGAATAAGCGCTACTCGTTGTAGTTGCTTGATTGCAACAGTTTCCACCCAAACATCAAAAGGGGTGTAGCGAGGATGCAATATACAAACCAATAGTAGCTGTTCCACTCTAACGTGAGTTTGCCTCTATCAGAAAAGAAAAACAGCAAAAGCCCTATAGTCAGTAAATTGGCTCCTATCGATAAAAACAGCAAAGGCCAAAGTCCTACTTCTGTTTTTTGTGCAGGAGACTCTTCTTTAAGAGCTCCTTCTTCTTTTTCTGCTCCAGAATAAATCGTTTGATGAGGTGAGCCCGCATAATAAAAATCATCTACAGAAGAATTTTCCTCTTGAAAATTAGGAACACCAAAACCCCGTTGATTAGGGCTATAGGGAGGCTTATATAAAGAGGCTAGATTGACCTTCTCTTGCTCTTCAACAGGATACAAGGTTGTCTCTTTAGGAGCATCAAAGCCCATAGGACGTTGCCCTACATCTGAACCACAATAAGGACAATAAAGAGCTTCTGCGCTGATATGCCCTTCGCAGCTCCAACATGTCTTTTGCTCTCGCTTTTGTGATTGCATCATGGTTTGTAAGAAAATATAAGGCGTTAACGTACTAACAAAATACCCCGTCAACCCTAGGAATATCAAGGAATAAGAAAAATGAAAACAAAAAACTACAAAACCTGGCTATTCTTTCCAACTTTCTGCCCAGTAATGCACGCCAAAAGTTTCTGGAATAAAAAAAGCTTCCACTTGTTTTTTTTGCAAAGAGCCCTCTCTTTGCGCAAAGCGATAGTCATTAGGTAGAGGATAGAAAAATCGAATGGGATAAATCATGATCTCTTCCGGATGCATCTTTAGATAAGCATACACCTGCTTGGTAAAAAACAAAGGACCCGTATTGTACCAAGGGGTATTTAAGCAACCTGTAGGACAAGAGCATAAAATAGTGAGCATTGCACGTAGTACGGGATGACCTGGCTTTGCTCCGATGATGGCATTATTGATGTAATCAAAACCCCCGACACCTGCAAAAAAAGGGTGCACATAGATCAAAGGATCTAAAGGAGCCACAGCTTCAAAATCCACATCGACATACACTCCTCCATAGAGGTAAAGGATTTCATAGCGCCAGATATCTGCTTTAGCTCCTACATTCTGCGCTCTATAAAACGTATCTGGATACATAAAGGGAAAAGAAGCAATGTCCTTATCGCCCCACAGTTTATACTCCCAACCAGGATGTTTTTCTTTCCACGTCTCCATCCATGCTTGGAATTTTTCAGGGACTTTTCCTCCGATCCAGATCTGATGAATGATTTTAGGAATAAGCGGCTGCTCATGCGCTATCTGCTTAGAAAAGTGATATTTTTCATAGTGGTTTTTGAGTTTTTTGGTATTTGCATATTTCTTCGGGTGATAATCGCTCCCCATCCCTTCTTCAAAAGAGCTCATATGCATAGCGCTGCATTGCACCCCCACAAGCATCAACCCTAAAACCACTAGCTTATATTGCATAGACTTCTCCTTTTGACGTATAGAGTTATAGCAAAAAAATCTACCATTGCTATAACCTCTCAGACCTTTCTTATATTTCAAGATGAGGAAGATACGTAATGTCAACAGTTACTCTCAAGAGTGGTCATATGGTCTGTGAACAACTATATTACACTACGATGGCTGCTCTACAAAACACATCTCAAGGCGCTTTGCAAGTATTATTTAACCAAGTGCACTCTTCTCAAGAGCAGAGAGATAAAGAGAGAAGCCCTCTCTATGTGAAAACAATAAAAAAAATTACCACCTACCCTTTCTTTCGCCTTAGTCCCTCACAAAAACCCATGAGACTCAAAATCGACCTCTCAATGAAGAAGCTCACCCCAAACGATGAAGATCTATCCCCTGCACTCCTAGAGCTAAAAACCCGTCATCTACTTGTAGGCAGCGCTCATCAGCAAGAACACATCGATAACATTGCACGCAGTTCTCTGCAATACACCCCTGAAGGAACAATCAAAGCAGTCATGCAGTTTGCATCATCAAAAGCACCACCCTCTCCAAAGGCTCCCTCACAACCAGCAAAACCCCACAGACAAAGATCGTCTCATGATCAGCACATCTCTGGAAGAAGTAACCGTAGTACTACTCGTTAGGTGGGAACATGCTGTCAAATTTTACTGTAATTATTACCGAGGAGATTAGCTATGGTCGTAAAACTTTTAACTCTCATAGATGGGACAAAAATACCTGAACCTACTTTTAACCGCATAGTAGGTTCTTTGAAAACGCTCCGTCCTGCTACGCTGGAGTATCTACGCGATATTCTTTCATCTGGTCAGATTCCTATCTGGGTAAGGTTCTTCGCATCACACACAGTCACAGGTATATGAAGAATTACGCAGTAAAAATCTTGTAGAGCAGAGTACAGACAACCAAAATGTCATCAATTCTATTGCAACACATGCACTATATTACACCTCTACAGGAGAAGCGCGGATAGATGAAACCAAAGCCTTGCGTCCAAAAGACCCATGTTCATTACCACCCCCGCCTCTTGTTAAGTCATGGCGTCTTTCACGTAGTAATATCTAAAAGAACTCACTCACGTACTTGAGTTTCTTACCAAATTCCAAACCTTGCAGAAATGCAAGGTTTTTTTCTTAGATGAAATCAATTCCACAAACATGATAGGCTCTTTTCCTTTTTCCTACCTAAATAAAAAAAGTGACAATTATGTGCATTACCCTGCCAGACAAGCCAACTATTGCGATAGCATCCTGGCAAAGGACTTTCTATGCCTTGAGTGCTCTCGGGCAAAAGGATCTTTCTCGTTTGTGGCAAGATGTAAGACTCAACAATCCCTTATCAGTACCTAACCAAAAGAAATGGCTTACTCTCCTGATGCTACCAGATGTTTCTTGGAAAACTGTGCAAGAAATTGCATTACAGGTCATTCAAAAGGGACCTCCTCCAGCGCATCTACCTACTGTGGTAAGTGTTAAAAATATCCCCTAACAACTGATGACAATAAATGTAAAAATAGAGTAAACTCTTCGCCTCTTGTTTTTTAGAAATCAATTCACGGAGATATCAGCAATGACAACGGTTCACCTCAACACAGGAAATGTAGATAAGAGAGTATATGAACAAGTTCTCTTCTATTTAAGAACCAAAAACTCAAACTTTCTTCGAGCATTATACCAAGCCGCTACGCAGTCCTCTACTCCTACTGAGGATAACAAAACCCTTCTATGTAAAAGCGTTGGATTACCTCCAGAGAAGTGGTCTCATGTTGAAAGAATTTTTGCTGCTGTTATTAGCCCAAATCCAAAAGGAACATGGCAAGTAAATACCGTAGCTGGACAAGCCGTCAAGTAAGGTAGCTATCTCTAAGCCTTAGATGATCTAAGGCTTGCTTTCTCTACAACCCAACAAAAAAGGATTCCTCTGCCATGAAAGAAGTCACTCTTACTACAGGTCGCAAAGTCCCAGGGGATCTATGGGCCGCAACAACCCCAGAATTAAAGAAACTACCTCAGGAAGATCTTACAACACTGTTTCGTTCTGTGCAGCATAATGGTCCTTCTTCTAAGGTCCTGACAACTTTGCTGAAGGATTTAGTGCCTCATGATCAGCGCCTGGACACGGTAACTCTTTCACCTCCAAAAAAAGGAAAACGCCGAACCATTGTTACTTCAGAGAACAATCATTTAAAAGATATAAGCCAGAGAGAATCCTATAAAAAAGATGCTATCATAGCTATTGTACGAGCTGTACTCCACCAAAGAGATGGGGTCGTAGTGCTAGATCCAGAAAAAGGTAAGGCTAGAACCATTACTCCTCCTCCCAATCTTGTATAGTCCAAAGCAAGCAGATTGAAAAATATTACTTAACACCTTACTTTATGGCTCTGGGCTCTTGGGTGACTACAGAATTTGCTCTTAATAAGTTTTGTGCTTTCGTGTATCCTTCCTAGAGTCTTAAGCAAGGTTATTACCATGGACCAAGAACAGTATTTTGATGTAGCTATTATTGGCGCGGGCCCTGGAGGCTATGTAGCCGCTATCAAAGCCGCCCAGAGGGGTAAAAAAGTAGCCCTTATCGAAAAAGAGTATTTAGGTGGAACATGTCTAAACTGCGGATGCATCCCCACTAAAACACTGATTGCTAACGCTCAGGTTGTAGAAAAGCTATCTAAGGCCAGCTCCTATGGAATCCAGATAGGTTCTATAGAAATTGACTATGGCAAGATGAAAGAGCGCAAAGATACCGTTATTAAAAATATACGTAAAAGCTTGGAAGGTCTTCTCAAAAGCAACGGTATTTCCATTTTTATGGGAGCTGCAAAGTTTGTAGATCCTAAGACATTGAAGATCTCTGGAGAAAAACCCCTATTTGTCAAAGCACACGCCATGATTATCGCCTCCGGATCCACAACCCTTGATAGTAAAGCTTTCCCTTGTGATCACAAAAATATTTTGAACTCTACGTCGATTTTGGAGATGAAAGAGCTTCCCAAGACACTCACCGTCATCGGCGGTGGATATATCGGCTGTGAATTCGCCTCTTTATATGCAGAGCTTGGCGTCAAGGTCACAATTGTAGAAGCTCTTGATCGCATCATCGCAGCGCAAGGACCTACACTCTCTGATTTCTTAACAAAAACATTTAAGAAAAAAGGAATCGCTATCAAAACAGGTGTCACTATCAGCTCTATCGATAGCCGAGAAAAAGGTGTAATGCTACACCTAGCCGATGGCTCTACAATAGAAAGTGATAAAGTGCTTGTCTCTATTGGAAGAAAACTTGTGACAGAAGGTCTAGATCTGCAAAAAGCAGGTATTGCTCTCACAAGCAAAGGGATGATTGACGTAAATGAGAAAATGGAGACAAGTGTTCCTGGTATCTATGCTATTGGCGATGTCACAGGAAAAGCCATGCTAGCTCATGTCGCCTCTCACCAAGGGATCGTCGCTGCTGCTAACGCTACCGGTGGAGAAGCTTATATGCACTACCATGCTGTGCCGGCGGTGATTTTCACGCTCCCAGAGATTGCTATGGTAGGCATGACCTTAGAAGAGGCTTTACAAAAAGGGCTTCCTGCAAAGCTCGGTGTATTTCCCTTTCAGGCCCTCGGTAAAGCCCAAGCTACACTTGACACAGAAGGTTTCGCCCAGATTGTTGTTCATCAGAAGACCGGAGAAATTCTAGGAGCGCAGGTTGCCGGTCATGAAGCTTCTTCACTGATTGCGCAGATGGCTATGGCTATCCACAATGAACTGACCCTTGAGTGCGTCATAGACACCATCCACGCTCACCCTACCATGAGCGAAGCCTGGCTAGAAGCGGCTCTACTTGCCAATGACACCCCTATTCATTTCCCCCCAAAAATTAAAAAAGGTCCTTGATGTCTTCTTCCAAGCTTCATGTTCTTAATAAGCTTCCAGACAACCCTGATGAGGAAAAAGAGGGTCATGTTTCTTTAGGAAGGTTTCCCAAATGGCTACACAGAGATCTGCCCAAGGGAGGCAATCTTTTTGCAACCAATGAGATCTTAAGAAAACACAATCTTAACACCGTCTGTGAAGAGGCAAAATGTCCCAACAGACTTGAATGTTATAACAAAAAAACAGCGACCTTTTTAGCTCTTGGCAAAGAGTGCACAAGAGCCTGTGGCTTTTGTGATATTGACTTTTCCAAAACCCCTAAAGCCCCCGAGAAAGATGAGCCTATACGCATTGCCCGCTCTGTAAAAGATCTAGGACTCAAACATGTTGTGATTACTATGGTAGCTCGTGATGATCTAGAAGATTTAGGAGCGTCTCACATTGCAGCTATTTTACAAGCCATCAGACAAGAGGCTCCTGAGTCCACCACAGAAGTACTAACCTCGGATTTTTCCGGCAATACCAACGCCTTAGATATCGTACTCAAAGAGCGTCCTGAAGTATTTAATCATAACATCGAGACTGTAGAAAGACTCTCTCCTAGAGTGCGTCATAAGGCAACCTATGAAAGGACTCTTCATATACTACACCATGCCAAAAATTCCTCTCTTCCCTTGTTTGTGAAATCAGGCATCATGGTAGGTCTTGGTGAAACTCTTGAAGAAGTGAAGAAAACCATTTGTGATCTTTACCAAGCTGGCTGCGATATTATTACCATTGGCCACTATCTACAAGCAAGTCGTCTTAAGATCCCTGTAAAACGATTTGTCACTCCCGAAGAGTTTAAAGAATATGAAGATTATGGCCATAGCCTTGGCGTCAAACACATGTATTGTGGTCCCTTCGTACGCTCTAGCTATAATGCTGATCTTTCCCTTACTGCTACAAAAAACACGCTTTCCTAAAGGATTCCCATGGGTTATTTTGAAGATGGAGATATTCCCCTTCTTGACAGTGTAGATGTTGATATTCTCATACATCGCGAGATTCATTTTGGAGGGAGTTTTGCCCTTATGCTGGATTACTATGAGCATGATGGAATAGGAGTCAATCCAGATTTTTCTATAAAGAGAATACAGCTTCTTATGGAAGAGGAAGAAAAAACAGGAAAAAATCTTGCAGACACTCTACTTACTTCCTCAGCTCTTGCAACCGTTGAAGATGCAAAAACCATGTATCTCAACCTGCGAGCTGTCTATGAACATCCCACTTCCCCTGCTCTATCCCTCGTAATGGCAGATCTTATCCTAAGTGAAGAAGAAAATCCTCAAGAAGAGATTGATGCTGTCTGCCGTCATGAGAGCGCTGCCGTGGGCCCCTTGGTGGAAATTCTTTCCACAGAAAAACTCTATAGCTCTCTTTATCCAGGCTATGGCAGAGCTCCTCTGCTTGCTGCGCAATGTTTAGAAACTATTGGCGATCCAAAAGCGATTGCTCCTTTGTTTGAAGCTTTAGGAAAAGAGAATTTCTTTGCTGATGATGCGATGATTTCAGCGCTTGTGAGCTTTGGTAAAGAAGCGATCGATTTTCTTCTTGTCAGGCTCTCTCATAAACCTTTTAACAAAGACAATGAACACGCAGCGATCGCTCTTTCTTCTTTTCCTGAAGAATACCGCGTCTCTAAACTATGTCTTCACCTACTCCAAGACCCTGACATAAAAAAACACCCTACCTTAGCTAATTATCTTATCCTTGGCTGCAGCGCTCTAAAAACCCAGGAAGAAAAGCAGCAGTTTCTAAAGCTCAAAGAACTCTTCCCAGGTGTTATCAAACATGAGTTTGACCTAATTGCTAAACAGTGGCTTTCTCCTTAACATTAGCCTAAAGGTGTCTTGCAATGGCAATATGTTTCTCCATTACCCGCCCTAGGTCCACTACAAACTTTTTTCATTGCAAAAACCTTAATATAATCAGCAATCGCTGCAACACCTAAGCATCCCACTCCAGTTAATAATCCAAAACGACTAACTCCCTTTCCCTGTAATAAGGAAAATTCCTCTCCGAGACATCCTTTGGCTAATACGTCTATAATAACAACGTTTGCTGCTATCTGTGCCCCATTCTTACAGAGACGACAAACACCCACCACTGGATGCGCCATATAAGGCTTGATGAACCCATAATAGAAACTCATCTTGCATAGATCTCTTATCGTCTGAGCTGCCATACCTACACCTCCTAAAAAAAATATTAATAAGCCAGCGCAAGATACTGTGACTAATACATTTTCGACAAATCTTTTTTTTATCTATTCAAGAAAATTCCTAGGATCCAGAAAGATTTTCTCTATCCAGCCAGCTCCTTTGAAAACAGCAATGTAGGCAAGACCTAGGCTGTAACGCGTAAATGGCTTTCTGCAGATAACCGCTAAGAAGTTTTAGCGTTAAGACGTCTAAAACCTATTGCGAGCATAGTCTATAGCGCATAGGGTACCTTTCACAAATAGAGGAACTCCTAATAGAAATAACGCTGATAAGAGAGGATGAATTCCCCCTTTTTGCCAAAGATTGGCAAAGTCATGACTAGACCCTTTTTGGCTTAACGCAGATAGGGCGTAAAAAAACTCGTTAAGAACTGTAACGAGCGCTGCTACATTAAGATATTTAGCGATTTGCGGATGCACTTTTTTGAGAAAGTGCGCCACTGTCATGAAAAGTAGAGCCACACTTAATGTAGCTAAAGCGCCTGCTGCTGTCACAAGCAAAAGAGCTTTGCGCAATCCTAGAGCATTCCCTAAGCTGGAGAGCTTTGCAGTAAAATACCTAGTTTTCCCACCCCCAGCAAAGGAGTGAATAAAAATACTCGGTCTTCCGTTTTTAAAAAGCGCTGTCACTGCAGTTGCATGCCCAGCTTCATGTACCAGTATGCCAGCTGTGCCTAGGTAAAGCGTCCCAAAATGCAAAGCCCTTGTCCATCGAAAGAGTTCTTGGAAAATTCTACTGATGGTTTGCTGACGCTGCGCGTTGGGAAACTGCTGTAAAAACTCTTCATGAGCTACTTCTGAAGCCTCTGCTAGCCGTAGCCAAAGGCCAAGCACTGTAGATATCCCCAAAGCCAAAAAGATCGATCCAATACCCCAAGGTGTTGCTACAAAAAAACAGGTAACCCCAGCAATAGCAAGCCCTATACCAAATTCTTGTAGACAAGAGAGAGCGACCTTCTTGATGGTCTCATTAGGTAGTGAAAAAAGACTTGGAGGCGACCTTGGGATAGGAGCTGGCAAGGGTTGAATAGCGGCCATGGGATCTCAAAATAAGGAATAAAACTCACCTAAAATTTTACTAATCTCTCAATTAAACATCTATTTTTAAAAAGGTTGTAATAATAATTAAATATTAAATTGTATAAATAATTGATAGATTAATTATTTTTTTATATATGAACATTTGAAAGAATGTATGGTTTTTTTGAGAATAACGTGAAAAAATTTCCCCATAAACACCCAACGAGCCTTGCTGATGATGTAGCAACCATTATCTTGGCTGGTGGGCAGGGTACTCGTCTTTATCCACTTACGCAACAGCGTTGTAAACCTGCTGTTCGATTTGGTGGAAGATACCGTCTTATTGACGTTCCCATCTCAAACTCCTTAAATTCAGGTATCAAGCACATCTATATTATTTCGCAGTTTTTTTCTTCTTCCTTGAATCATCATATTAAAGAGACGTTTTCTTTAGATCATATTCAAGGAGGTTCCATGACTTTTCTCTATCCGGAAGAAACCGATCATGGCATGTGCATCTATGAAGGAACCGCTGATGCTATCCGCAAAAACCTCTCTGTATTTAAAAACTGCACTTCAGAATATTTCCTGATCCTCTCTGGAGACCAGCTCTACAATATGGATCTATTTTCTATGATTGAATTTGCTAAAAGAAAAAGAGCAGATCTAACAATCGCTACTTTACCTGTGTGTAAAGAAGATGCCAAGAGAATGGGCCTTCTTAAAATCGATGAAGCTTATAACGTTATAGATTTTTTCGAAAAACCTTCGGAAGAGGCTGTTTTAGAAAAATTTGCTTTATCCCCTCCTTTTTTAAAAGCGCAACATATCGATGTCTCTCACAGTCCTATGTATCTAGGTTCTATGGGGATCTATGTCTTTAAAAGGGAGGTTTTGTTTGATCTTCTTGAAAAGCATCCCCAAGAAGATTTTGGTAAACATCTTATTCCTCTTCAGATGAAAAAAGGAAATACGGCTGCTTTTTACTACCATGGGTACTGGGAAGATATTGGAACCATTGCCTCTTACTATGAAGCCACTCTTGCTCTTACTAAAAACAGCCTTGGACTAGATCTTTATAATGAGTCTCTCCCCATCTTCTCTAATCCGGTGCATTTGCCTTGTGCAAGAGTCACAGGAACCAAGGTGAAAGACTCCATTCTATCACAAGGTTCTGTCATCGAAGCTATGGAAATTTCCCATAGTATGTTAGGCCTCCGCTCTATCGTTAAACAAGGCACTGTGATTCGAGACTCTATCTTAATAGGCAATCAATTTTACACCCCTCCTCAATCCCTTAAAAACACCCTACCTGATCAATTTAGCATCGGAGAGCATTGTCTTATCGAAAAAGCCATTATCGATGAACATGTGAAAATAGGAAATCATGTACAGCTCATCAACAAAAACAAGCTTCAAACCTACGATGGAGAAGGAATTTGTATTCGTGATGGTATTATCATTGTCTCTTCTGGCACCACACTTCCTGATGGATTTGTTCTATAACTTGCTTTTAAGCCCACATCTTCCTTATGCTCCGCTCCAATAACGAGATCATGTATGCATGTATGGGCTCTGGCCGATTTACACCTTTCCTTTGGAACTCCAGGCAAAAGCATGGAGGCGTTTGGCCCTGTGTGGAAAAACTGGACAGATCGTATCTATGAGACATGTAGCTCTCTTATCCATAAAAAAGATCTCTTACTGATTGCTGGAGATATCTCTTGGGCCTCTACTTTACAAGAAGTAGCTCCTGATCTTAAATGGATAGATTCTCTTCCTGGCACAAAACTCCTTCTCAAGGGCAATCATGACTACTGGTGGCCCTCTAAAAAAAGGCTACTAGAAGCTCTTCCTCCCTCTATCCATTTTATTCAACATGATACGTTTCTATGGGAACATATCGCTATTGGAGGGTCTCGTCTGTGGGATACTCCCGAGTATAATTTTGGCAAAATCGTGGTGATGCAAGATTCCCTTACAGCGCCATGCAAAGATGATCTGCTAGAAAAGAAAAAGGAAAACGATGCGGTGATTTTTCAAAGAGAGCTCATCAGACTCAAGATGAGTTTAGAATCTCTTCCTCAAGAGGCAGCAATAAAAATCGCCATGACTCATTATCCACCTATTGGACTTGACTTGCAACCTTCGCAAGCTTCTGCCCTTATGGACGCTTATCATATTGACTACTGCGTATTTGGTCATCTGCATAACCTCAACACAAGAAAACCCCTTTTTGGAAAGCGAGGCAAAACAACCTATTTGCTTACCTCTTGTGACTACTTAGATTTTACGCCTATCAAAATTCTATAAAGCTATCGTGTTGACAAGTTTTTTAAGCTCTTGAAAGTCTGTATCGTGCATAACAAACTCTTTTTCTTTATCGACAAACTCTCTTCTACCCAAGATCGCCTCTACCTTATGCTCTTCTTCTTCACGATCTAGTGTAGAGAAATACTCTATCATAATCTCTAGCAAATCTTGAAAATCCTCTTCACGCTCTAAAAGAGGTTCTATCATAGCAAATATATCATAAAACAGAGGGATTTCTTCTTGGTAGATGAGAGTCCGTAACATCTCTAAAAGCAAATCTAAATCAGGATGTTCTCTGAGCTGCTCTAATAGTCTACTTGTCATCCGAGTTGCTTCTTCAACATCTACTTTTGCAAGGAGTCTAGCTCTGAGAAAATCTAACCAAAAAGCTTTTTCAATATACTCATAAAACCCATCGATCAACTCTGAAGCGTACACATCATTGCCTGCATCTAATTGATCTGCGGCAAACCCATAAATAAAATCTTCTAAATCATGCGCCAAAAAATTGGTAATCAACTGAAAAACAATCTTTGGCCTTTCTCCATGATCTGCGTTTTGATCTAGTAGGTTTTCTAGTTGCGTGAGCATCTCTTGGAGCACCTCTTCATTATGCTCCCCTTGCTCATACAAACTCATCTGGTAATCTAGTTCATCACAAAAAACAGAAAGAGATTGTTTTTCTCTACACAGCCTTCTCCACAGCTCAAAGATCAAAAGATAGGCTCTTTCTATCCTATCCTCATCATCTTGATCTCCCAAGAGAGCCTCTGCAATAGCCTCCGGTGACTCACACTGCTCTATATACAGCGCAAAGCTATCCTCATCTAAATAAATCCCTTCTTGCTGCAAAGCCTCAAACAACTCAGTTGTTGCAAGATTTCTATAATCTTTGACTTGCCAAGAGGTCGCCTCCGATAAATACTCTTCAGCACCCGTCATATGAAGAAAATTATAAAAAGCCCTGCCTTCAAAGCTCATACAGTCCCTTGATTTCTCTTTTTGTTCATAGTGTAAAAACTACGCCTTATATAGCGCAGATCTATAGTAAGTAGAAAAACACACCCTCAACATCTCTCTATCAAAGAATCTTCTCACATCGCACAAGCAAGGTCCCATTCACAAAAAGAGGCTGCATTTTATAAGACTTTTTTTCACATCATTGCAACGAAAAAATCGAATTTTTGCAATTACGGTTATATTTTTGAGTAACATCTCACAATATACTGTCATTTACACCATTTCGTCAATTTATTTACAAAAAAACCATCAATTGATTTATTTGATGCTTTATTTTACAATCGCCCCAAAAAGTTGTGCCCATGCGATCTAAAACGTGCAGAAGACCTTTTCTTCTACTGGAAATGCTTCTTGCTGTTGCTATCATTGGACTTTCTTCAACCTGGCTGATTGCCTCCCCCGTAAAAATCTATGAAAAGCACCTTAGAGATCTGAAACTCATAGAGCTGAGTCACATTGCTGATGTTGTATTCCTAAAGATTCAATGCTCTTTGCATGAAAAACATCCTTGGGAGAGTTTGGTGAAAGATTCTTGCGAGCTGCATGACCTTGATGACGTGATGATTCACCTTCCCTCTATCTTCTCAGAAAAATATTTCTGCAAATATCAATTGCGAGAAAAAAGAGGCAAAGAAGGGCGCGATGGGAGTCTTTACAAACTTGTGGAATGCATTATCTACGCAGCCCCTTCTTTACATTTGTTAGAAAAACCTTCTTTACACTCTGCAAAAGTGCATTCCTTTCGTTATCTTATCTTCACGAAAGCCTCCAAAACGAAACAATTTGTATGACTCTTAGAAAAAAGCGTCCTTTTACTCTTTTAGAAGCGATGATTTCTGTAAGTATTTTAGCGATGATTCTTTCTTTCTTATTTTCTACCCTCCGCTCCTTAGCCACTTTGACAACAAAAATAGATAAAGCACGGGGGATCTGTTTTTCCCGTTTGCATCTTAAGCAGCGCCTCTCTACTGCATTCTCACGTATTGAACCTTGCGTTTCTCTGGCAACGCTACATGGCGTGCGACCCTTTTACACAGAACAAGTAGAGAACATTTTCTCCCTATGCTTTTTTTTTGATGGTGGCGTCGATCCCGAAGAAGCTTTTACAGGAGCTCTTCAAGGGAAGCTCACCTATGAAGATCATACTCTTTATCTAGATACTACCTCTTTACAAGAGCCTTCTTCCACTCGCAGAGAAATTCTTTGTAGAGATATCTCTTCTATGCATATGGAATTTTACAAACAGCGCTCTCTACAGAACGATCCCACAAACTCCACACAGATGGAAATCCTCGATCACTGGTCTACAGAAGAAGAGATCCTTCCTCACTATGTATATCTTTCTTTAACACATACAGATGGATCGATTGCCCAATACTGCTTTGCTATATCTTCTTTCATTCAGCCTATTCACTACGAGATATAACCCATGCAAATCCTTCCCTTTCTATCGATTTTTATCATCCTCTTAGCCTCTCTCTCTTATACCTTGTTTAGTAAAAGCGCTACTTTACGAGAAGAAACAAAAATAGCTACAAGCTATATCCATCTCGAAAGAAAGCTTCTAGGTAAGCTTCATAAAGAGGCCTTTGCAGCTATTCCTCAAAAACAAGGGAAAGATAAGAAAGAGGCTGTTGCAAAAGAGGTAAAAAAATCTCCTCGAGAGGGAAGCCTTGCAAAGATCAATCTTTTCCCTCTTCTAACAACCAAGGATTGTGCAGAAGAAAAAGCTCTACTTGTACGATGCTTACGCTCTTTGTATGGAAACACTCTGTTCTCTTTTCCTGAGTATTCTTCGATTTCTCTGGAGGATTTTGTTGATGAGCTGCTTTCCCGTGGGCAAGAAAAACTCGCCCTATACAAAGAGTCAGAGCAAGAGCTTGAGCTGCTCTCCTTTACCGATCTATATCCTGAACCTTCTCTAAAAAGATCTCTTTTTTACAAAATGCTCAAAGGCACTCACGGCAGTTATCCTCCTTTAGAGTCTTATGCATCTCTTGATAGCTCTTCTTCTTTTCTGATCCACTTCCCTTCTTTATCTCCCAGTATGCTTGAGCTGATCTTCGGAAAGGAGCTCGCCGTAGCTATTGTAGACAAAGAGGCTGCTTTCACAGCTGAGCAACCAGAAAGACACAAAAAAGCTCTCTCCCACGCAGAGCTCTCTGCGCTTTTACAAGAAAAACATTTTCCTACCTACGAGAAGTTACTGAAATCCATCGATTTTGCCACAAAGCGCAAGAAGAGCTCTCCTCTCACAGTATGTGATCAGAGAACCCATGTTGTCTTAGAAAAACGGCGCTTGTAAGCTTATTTCGTATGAGTTGCCGTATCAGATACCGCCTCATCATCACGAGTGACCAGGTTGCATTTCAAGTTAAACATATTTAAAAACGGAATAAGAGATATTTCATCATCATAGGGTAGACAAATTCCATATCTATCTTCAAAATCAAGAATTTTACGCATCGCAGAACGCTTGATAATCATCGAATGGGTAAAAAACCTACCTGTAATATAGCGAAAATCAGGATGGATATCGGGAAAAGCTTTCGTTTTACCATGCGTTTTATACGATTTTTTTAACCTCTTGACCCACCAAGAGCGCATTTGATCTACTTTATCTGCATATCGATCTTGCAAAGAAAAATACTCTCCATAATACTCTGGGTGTTCTTTAATAGCGTCTTTGGTGATTTGCTCATAATCGGGCCGCTGTAAATCTCCAAACCAAGTGAAGTGATGGACATCATCGGTATGTAAAATATCCCAATTGTCTTCTCCTACCCACTCGGTAAGCTGCTCTATATACTTAGTAAGCAGATGAGGATCTTGCTTCATCAAAAAGTCATCTTCAAGAATCCAGATCATTTCATACCCTTGATCGTAGGCATGTTGTAAAATCGACAGATGACTGAGCGCGCAACCAAGAGCTCCTCGGCTAAAATTTTTATAAAAACAATTCAGTCCATACATACGCTCATTATAAAAGTGCATGATCTTACCCCCTGGCTCTGCTAGCCCTTCACATAAGGTCATACCAGGTCCAAATTTCAAGCCTACTTCTTTAGCTACCTGCTCAGAAAGCGCCTTACCTACAACAGCAGAAAACCGAAAAGGCTTTATACCATACTTTTCACACTGCACCATACACGCCCGATATTTTTCAGGCCTTGAGTCCAAGTTAATCACGTAAATACAATCAATAGGTTCTATTTGCCGAGGTTGCGCCTCACATTCTACCACCTTCAGGTGGTGCAACAAATTGCCGGCATGTAGTGATACCGCTGATAGGACAATGACAAACAATCGCCACATAATTTTCCTCATGAGTTGGGTAGTGAAAGGGTAAAAACAGTTCCTCCTCTGGGATTATCTTCTACACTGATAGAGCCATGATGTTTTTCTACAATGTTTTTTACAATGGAAAGACCAAGACCAGCTCCCCCTAGCTTTCGAGAAATGGTTTTGTTTACAGAATAGAAACGATTAAAAATATGAGGTCTATTTTCATACGGAATCCCATAGCCATGATCTATGATGCTAATCTGATATTCTTCTGCACCTTCCTTTAAGGCAATCTCAATCCGAGCCGGTGCAGGGGAATATTTTACTGCATTTTGTAAAAGATTCATGATAGCAAGCTCAAGCAAACTAGAATCTACTTCATGTTTACTCTCTTTTTGAGAAGAGCTTAGTGTCACTTGCACTTCAGGATAGATCTCCACAAGAGCATGACGACAGTTGTCTAGTAAAGAAATCATATCTACAGGTTGGATATTGGTTTTAAACGAATGATCTAAATCGGTTAACAAAAGAAGATTTTTCACAATGTCATCCATCCGAGTGCAGCTACGCAAAATTTTCTCAAAAATATCTTCAAGCATAGCTTCTGAGACCTCTGGCAACTCCTGCAGGGTCTCTACAAAACCTTTAATAATCGTAATAGGAGTTCTGAGCTCATGAGAGGCATTCGCAATAAAATCTTTGCCCATTTTAAACACCTGATAATCATGAGAGCTATCTTTGATCACAAGAACAAACCCTTGAGAGCCTACAGCTGCAGCTGTTATGTCAAGAACACAAGATTCTCCTCCGCGAAGACAAGAAAAAGATTCTCTAGCTGGCGCTATTTGCGCTTGCTTTAACAAAGCAAAACATTTTTCCAGCACCTGCTCATGAGCTACTTTTTCTATCGCAAAAAAGTCTTTACCTAGCAATGTATCTTGCGCAGCACCCAATATACGAGTAAAGCCACGGTTACATTCTTGCACCTCATAGCTCTTGCTAAGTAGGGCAATCCCTTCCTCTAAAAGGTGGATCAGAGAGCACCTCTGCTCTCCTTGGGTCTTTACAAAACGTCTCCGCTGTCTCTCTCTTATCCACATCCACGCAAGGGTGCAGACAGTGATCCCTTGCAATATCCATATCCCCATCATCATGCTCTCTCCCTGTCAATTTGGAGCTCATGATAAAAATTATACGCCCCACTTTCTTCTAATAAAAACATATCCTCATATCTTACACCCCCCACACCTGGAATATAGATGCCTGGTTCCACTGTCACAACCATATGTTTCTGCAACACGACATCCTCAGGAGTTTGGATACTCAATCTAGGATATTCATGTACCTCAAGACCTAGACTATGTCCTACACTATGCAACGCAGCATAGTTGCCGTGAGAAGACAAATGATGCCTATATACCTTGTCTAGCTCTTGCACAGAGATTCCCACACGCAATTTCTTGACAACTTCTTGGTAGGCTTCAAAAGCAACTCTGTACGCTTTTTCCATCTCTTCAGATACCTTTCCAAAAAACAGCGTACGTGTCATATCACTCGCATAATCACAAGCAATCACACCTACATCGATGAGCACTACGTCCCCTTTTTTAAGAATCCCCTCTCCAGCTCTATAATGAGGCATAGCGCTATGGGGCCCAAAGGCAACAATAGGCTCAAAGGACATTTTTTCGGCTCCATTTTCTAATGCGTAGATTTCAAACGCTTTAGCTAGATCTTTTTCCACAACTCCTTCTTTGAGCAAACTAAGCAGATAAGTAAAGCTTTTCATAAGTAGCGCAGCGCTATGTCGAAGAGCTTTAATTTCTTCCTCGGATTTTACCATGCGCAAAAGACGGATGGGATTACAACAAGACTCTAGCAACATGTGTTTGCTTAACACAGCGTGCCTTTCCACACTCATTTGAAGCCCATCAAAACCCACAGGCTGCTGCGCTATCTCCTGCTCACACCAAGGAATCAACCTTTCTAGAGGAAGGACTTCAAAGGGAAATGCTTTGCGCGCAGCCTCCATATAACGTCCATCTACAAAAAGAGCTATCTTGGGACCAATAAGAAGGGTTCCCTTAGAGAGTTTTACCCCTGTAAGATATAAAAGATCATAATACTCTTCGCAAATCCACCATTGGGTAGAGAGCTGCTTTTGGAGTTGTATAAGACGTGTTTTACTTATCAAAGAATGTACCATCGCTAAAGTTTACGTGGGTTAGTATTTTTCTACCAAGAGGACAAAAATAGGGTTGATCTGATTGTAAGAGTGTATGCACGATTTTTTTTGCCTCTTCCTTGGTGTAACTCTTTGTGCGCTTTTGTACAAACTGCGCTGCTTGCACAGCAAGTCTTGCCTTCCTATCTTTAGCGTGTGTATGCTGCATCTCCCCTATAAAGCTCTCTATAAGCTCAAGAATTTTCTCTTCATCAAAATAGGTAGAGCAAGCCTCTATAATAAACACCTCTTTGCCAAAGGGCCTCATCATAACACCTAAAGCTTGCAAAAGCTCTAACTCAGACTCTAATAATTGTCCCTCCGCAGGCGTCACAGTAACCTGCATAGGAAATAGTAGCGTTTGCATGTCCATAGACGGGCCTTGGCTATGCATAGCCGCATCAAAATAGAGCCGAGTCATCGCTAGCTGAAGATGGACCACAAAGAAACCCTGGTAAGGAGGGGTTACATAAGGGGGCTGAAATACTTCAGCCTCTATCATAAGATAGTGCTTATAGATTCCAATGATTTGCAAATCCTCTACTTTAGGGAAAAGGTCTACCGTCCAAGGAATTACTTCTTCTTGTCTAGAAAGAAGAGGAGATGCAGTCTGCAAGACGTTTTGATGGTAAAACTCTTGAGCGCTTTTTTTCGATGGCTCAATGAAAGAAGAAAAAGAAAGACCTTCTCTAGGAAGAGAAGGTGCTTGCAAGCCATGCTTTACCTCTAAAGCAAGACGGACAGCCTCTCGAAGAGATTCTTTGACAAAACTCTCTTCTTTAAATCGCACCTCTTTTTTTTGAGGATGAACATTCACATCCAAAGCTTCAGGTGACAGTGTCACATGCAAAACAAATAGAGGATGTTTTCTTGCCTCCAGCATCGTTGCATAGCCATCAGCCACCGCAAAAGAAACCGCTGAAGAATATACAGCTCTGCCGTTGATAAAAAGATACTGCCCTGTTCTATTCGATCTTACCTGAGAGGGCTCTCCTATAAAACCTTCTACTTTAATCCCCTCCTTTTCATAGGTGACTGCAAGAAGTTTTTTTGCATATTCTTTACCTAGTACCTCTTCTATCCGCTCTTTAAGCGTGCTACGGTGTGCATCCAAAACTTCTGTATCTTGAGAAAAAAGACGGAATCTCACATCAGGTCTACCCAGCGCTAAAGTAGCTACAGCTTTATGAATATCAGAGAGAGACTGGGCAGGAGATTTTTGAAATTTTTTTCTCGCAGGCACTGTATAAAATAAAGAGCTCACTTCTATCGTCGTCCCTCTTACTCTAGGATGAGCCTGCAGCGTTTTAATACGACCTCCTTCAGCCACAAGCTGCACTCCCGGATGAGAAGCTACCTTATTTGTCGTCATAGTCATTTTAGAAATAGAAGCAATAGAGGCTAACGCTTCTCCTCGAAACCCCATAGAGCGCACGTGAACGACATCGTCAATGGTTCTTACCTTGGAAGTAGCATGTCTTTCTAAAGATAACACTACATCATCTTTTGACATCCCACAGCCATCATCTGTCACCTGCAATCTATGAAATCCTCCTCCAGAGAGTTCTACGATAATATCGTGACTGTTTGCATCTAGACTATTTTCTATCAGTTCTTTAACAACTGACGCAGGGTTTTCAATAACTTCCCCGGCTGCTATTTGATTAATCGTCTCTTCAGAAAGCACTCGAATTTCAGAGGTCATACTACTATTTTTCTCATAGATATCATCTTGGTGATTTTACTAAAGCCTTCTTACGAAAGTCAAATCTCTTCCTGGATCTTTTCTTGCGAGCCTCTGTAAAACACGCTACACTTACAAGCTGCTATCTACTAACGAGGTTTCTATGCATACTGCTACATTTCCTATAACATGGTCTCTCGACTCTCTTTTTAACGATACGCAAAAAAGTTTCCCCAACTTTTTGGCAGACATTAGAAAACTCCTCTCCGACTTATCTAAAGATACGTCTCCAACAGCTAAAGTCCTAGCTCTTGCGCAACAACTATCCGAGCATCTTGCGGAAGCCTCTTCGTTCGTACACTGCCGCCTTGCAGAAGACACCTCAAGCTCTCTTGCCATAAAATTGCACGGGGATGTGCTCGATCTACAAACACAACTTGATCTACTCTTTCTTTCTATAGACGAAAAACTCTCTTTGCTCACAGATGGAGCTTTTGACACCCTGTTACAAGACCCTCTATGTCAAAAAATCGCTTTCCCTTTACGAGAGCGCAGAGAGATTACCAAAAGTAAATTACCCACCTCTATGGAGGCTTTGATCACAAGCCTCTCTACCGATGGTTACCATGGCCACTCACAACTATTTTATCTGCTGCACGGCTCCTTAAAATTTCCGATGCCTTCTGAAGAGGGCTCTTTGCAACTGCTCTCCACAGGACAAATTGACAACAAACTCTCGAGCAGCTGCAGACCTACAAGAGAAAAAGCGTTTGGTGTCTACAAAAAAACCTTTAAAGAACATGAAGCTCTCTTTGCGCAGACACTCAATCACATAGCAGGCTTTCGTTTGCAAGTGTATGCTAAAAGGGGCTGGAAAAACATTCTTCACGAACCTCTTCAGTGTAACAGAATGAAGCCAGAAACCCTCCAAGCCATGTGGAAAGCCATCAACACAAATCTAGATCCTTTTATCCTCTACATAAAGCACAAAGCAAAACTTATGGGACTGAAGGCTCTTTCTTGGCATGATATTGATATTCCTCTCTCCGATACAGCAAGCACCTTATCTTATCAACAGGCTGCAGAATTTATTTTGGAGCAGTTTGAAAAATATAGTCCTCATATGGCTGCATTTTCTAAAAAGGCTTTAAAAGAAGGATGGATCGAAGCTGAAGATCGCGGCAACAAAGCTGCTGGAGGGTTCTGCGTAGGGATGCCCTTAGCCAAAGAAAGTCGTATCTTTATGACCTATAGTGGTAGCTATAACAATCTCACTACGTTAGCCCATGAGCTAGGACACGCTTACCATAATGAAATTATTTTCTCCCATCCCTATTTCGCGCAAAACATTACCATGAATGTCGCTGAAACCGCTTCTACTATGGCAGAAATGATTGTCTCTGATGCTGCTTTGCAAGCCGCCTCCTCTCGTGAAGAAAAACTGAGACTGCTCGATGATAAGCTCTCCCGCTCTGTGGTATTTTTTATGAATATCCAAGCAAGATTTCTTTTTGAAACAGCTTTTTATGCAGAAAGAGAGCAAGGGTATGTGTTACCAGAAAGGCTCTCTTCTCTTATGGAAGAGGCGCAAAAGAAGGCCTTTCACAACACCCTCAGTGAATGGCACCCTCATTTTTGGGCTTCCAAGATGCATTTTTATTGTACGGAAGTACCTTTTTACAACTTTCCTTACACCTTTGGCTATCTCTTCAGTCTCGGCATCTATGCTCTGCTCAAAAAAAACCCAGCCTCTTTTGAAAAAAAATATATAGCTTTCCTAGCAGACACCCCCCTTATGACCTCCGAGGAACTTGCTAAGAAACATTTTGCTGTCGATCTGAGCGCTGAGGATTTTTGGAGAGAGGCTATGCAAGAAGCCACAAAAGAGGTGAAACTATTTTTAAAATTTTCCTAAATACTCCGATATAAACATTAAAAAAAATAATACTATACCCTTATATCTTTTCATCTTATACAATTCCCAACCTAAATTATGTATAAAGGTGAAAAAATGGATATACTCTCTTCTTGTAACGATAAGGCCTGGGGTTTTTTAGCAGATTCTCTCTCTCCCCCTTCTTCAAATATTGCGAGATTTTCTGGCAAATGGTGCGTAAGCGTTGTAACACAAGTGGTAAAAACAGGGATTTCTATTCCTGTTGTACTTGCCACAAGCCTCCTTGCTCTTATAGAAAAGGTGTGTAACGCTACCACATCCCTCTTCTGTAAAAAAACCACTGTAGATCCTAATAAAAACTTCAGCGCTGTTTTGAAAGATTCTCGCGAGTGGGACAAAATTCATAACATAAGAGACAAAGTGATCGCTTCTCCTCCAGGAGATCACCGCAAAGACTTTCTCTATGGTACAGCTAGTTGCACCTATCAAGATTCTGGATTTTTTCATGCTCCTAACTCTCAGTGGGCCTCATGGGAAAAGAAGACAGTCCCTGCAAACAACCAATCCAACAAGAGCGCCAATCTGTTTGAGCTGTATCAAACAAATCCTCAAGAAGTGATCGAGCGCCTCCGTAAGCTCAACGTAAACTCATATAGAACTTCCGTAGAGTGGAGCCACCTTGAGCCTCAGCCAGGTGTCTTTGATGAAACCAAGCTCCAAGTCTATGTCAACTTCTGCAAAGAGCTTGTAAAAGCTGGCATCGAGCCTATGATCACACTCCATCATTTTTCAGAGCCACAGTGGTTCCATGATAAAGGGAGCTTTGAAAAAGAAGAAAATATTGCAGATTTTGTCAGATTTTCTGAAAAAGTGTATACAGCTCTCACAGAAAACTACCAAGGCAGACCTCTTGTCAAACATTTCTGCACCATCAACGAGCCTGCCATTGAAGCCTTTTCTCGCTTTGTAAGAGGCGCATACTCTCCAGGAGTCACGTTTGATTTTCATAGAGCGGCTCACTTTTTAAAAGGAGCTCTCAAAGCACACTTTGCTGTCTATAAAGCGCTCAAAAATCTCCCTGCTAAAGACACAAAGATTGGTTTTACACACCAATATCTGCACTTCCTACCAGGCAATCCTTTGGTCACTCCTGCTACCAAATATCTTACTGCATTAATCAATGACACAACGTTGAATCTTTTCAAAACAGGAACCTTTTCCCTTCAGGTGCCCTTACGCTGCAACGTAGTCGAGCAGTTTTCTAGTAATGATATCCAAGCCGACTTTATCGGTGTGCAGTATTATACAAGACCCTATATCACTCTCACAGGATGCACAACAACTCATGCACAAGAAGCGATGACAAGTATGCCCTTCCGAGAAG
>Ga0172362_10000919_pt1 | contig 24830 bp, 22 predicted proteins | sample LakKivs1_kivu2a2_FD_114534 | JGI IMG/M metagenome (GOLD analysis project Ga0172362, IMG submission 114534) | Sediment microbial communities from Lake Kivu, Rwanda - Sediment s1_kivu2a2 | ecosystem: Environmental > Aquatic > Freshwater > Lake > Sediment | place: Rwanda: Western Province, Lake... | reverse complement strand
TCGAACCATCCGGACCGATTTTCGGTGAGTACTCCGATGAAATTTCACCATCTGAACCATCTGGTAATGTGTAAGGTTTCCAATGGGCAATACTTAAGCCAAAGGCAGGTCTTAGTAGCTCAACGGGGGTGGTATCCACTCCAAAACGATCACGGATTTCGTCCTCAATGACAGCCAATTGCATCCAAACATTGAGAATGCGTATCTTACAAGAAGGCATACCTAAAAACTCTCTCAATTTGTGATATGCATCTGCATGAATACCAGTTGCATGCATGCCACCGAAATCCAACGGGACAGAATCTGGCTCTTCATGCTGAAGTGTTAACAATACCCTTTCGCGGGGAGTCAAGCTGTTAGTCATATACATTCCTTGTGATGCATTGGTAAGTATCTACTATCAGGTCGGTTCCAAGGGTTACTGCCTCTGTTATAGCAAAAGTAATAACATCCGGATATTGTTTCCAGAGAATCCAAGTTCCATTAGCTATCATCATTACACTTCCCTGAAACAGCTGCGCAATTGCTCTTCACTCGGCTTAATAGTGCACCAATCTAGATAACGCTTAGCAAAATGCTGGATATTGGACCAGGATATGTCAGAAGGAGCACCATGATCAATTCGTGGAATACAGCGACCTGTTTTCCAAGCGACACCGAACCATCGAGCTAATTCGTCGTTAATTGCATCGGGACCTTGCGCAAGCGCCCTTTTATCGATTCCACCATTAAGATTCAGAGTTGGATATTCTTTGCGGAGATTTCCAATGTCCATATTTGCGCTTACCTGAATAGGGAGGATACCTGTTATTCCAGAAGCCAGGAAATCAGGGATGAGACGACGAATATCTCCATCACTATCAATGAAGAACTGTTGAACACCCATCTCGCGTAAACCACCGACAATCTTCTTGATTCCTGGAGATAGAAATCGGCGGAACATCCCAGGTCCAATTAGCGGTGCCTGTGTTGATGCCATATCTTCAAAAAATACAACTTCATCAAGCCTGACATCATTAAGGATCTGATTGAATATATCAAGCCAGAAATCAGTTAGGTCATTTATTATAGTATCTATCAACGAGGGATTGTCACCAGCCATAGCAAAGAGTAAGTATTCACTCCCCATTAATTGTCTCAGTGGACCAAAAAAGCCAAAAAGAGGAAAGCAAGAAAATGTAATCCAGCGCGATTTGGATTTCTCAATAAAATCTGTTTGCTGGACTGACCAATCAAGCGGAAACCGTTTTGATATCTGGGGTTGAAATCGCTCATAAAGGATTTTCTTCCAACTTTCTATGTCTTTTACTGGAAAATCTATCCATAGAGACATTGCGCTCGTTACTCCAGCTACTTTCATATAGCCATGGGTTGCATTAAAATCACCTAGTAACATCTTTTTTGTTATACCGTATTCATCAACCAATGTAATATATCTCTCATCTTCATCCAGAATAGATACCGAGAATGTAGGCAGCATGTTAAGATCAAGTGGTATCTCTAAAATATCATCATTGACTAGGCCGAGCACTTCATGTGGATCTTTACCAAATTCTAAACCTTCCATTTGCCATCGCGCTACCGTATCTGCCCATGGCCATAAACCCTGGATGGGAAGGCGGTCTGGTATATCTCCAGCATATATCGCAGTAAAGAGTTCTCTTCCGTTCATCTTTATTTATTTCTCGTCATTTTCTGGATTGAATGGCACTAATGTTTTTACCTCAACATGCGAGAAACAAGCAGATCCCTCAGTCACAAAAAAACCTAACATTCCACGTTGATGGTCATATGCACGATGACTTAATGCAACTTCATCATTAAAGTAAGCAACTAATACTGTTTCATCTAAAAATATTTTTACATGAAGCAATCCATCTTGTCCAATATCAATAGGTCTTTCCATCATGAACGGCTCATCACCTGGTCTAGGCCAGCGGTCATAGACAATCCTGTGACGGTTAAGCTCCCATCGAAGTTGGTAATATTCCTCCAATCCTGGACCCGCATGAAGGAAAATTCCACAGTCACGGGTTCCTGGGGTGCATTCAATCGTGACATCAATTTGACAGCACTCTGGGAGTTTCCCTATCGTACTTCCGGATGATCCATCGGTAAGCTTGGCAGTGAATGTCTCATCGGTCGAATGCCATTCCCCCCATTCTGGGTGAAACGAAAGGGCGACTGGTATTTTAAATTGGGCTACATTCTCAGCCAAGGCGCGCACTCCAAGCTCTGCTTTCCCTTTTTTAATTAACTCGTGAACCACCATACAACCACCAAACTCCCAAGCCCCAGAATCAGTCTCGCCTTTTCGCGTGGGATTCCAGCCAAATGCAAGGCGCCTTTTTCCATCAGAAACTGTTTTTGAGGCATAGAAAAATCGACCATCCAGAGTGTCATTTACTGGTGCACTCCAAGGTCCGTTCTGGAATGAACTGCTTCTGTAGTGAGTAACCCAAGGGCATCCGTTAAATTCCGAGAAGAGCAGGAACCATTCATTTTGCCATTTAAAAAGATCTGGGCATTCGTGAGAAATAAAGAGTTTCGGAGCCCAGAATGGAGGCCGAGTTTCCCAAGAAATCAAGTCATTTGAGACAGCCAGGGCATTACATCCTCTTCTGTTCGATGGGCCGTCTTTAATCCGCGCAGTCAGGAGCATCCAGTATTCACCATGCATTTCATTCCAAAATACAAACGGATCCCTCCAGTCATTAGATTCATACCACTTCTGATCAGCGAGCAGTATAGGATTTAAAGGATCTTTCTCCCAGGTGTATAAGTCCTGGCTTGTTGCATGGCAGATAGTTTGGGGATAGTCAGGGCCTCGATATCCGACATAAAACAAGTGGAAAACACCATTTCTCTCAATGAATGAACCCGTCCAGCAACTTATAGAATCAGGCTCATCTTGAGACCCTGGTTCTACTACTATTGGCCATTCTTCCCAGTAAACCAAGTCTCGCGAAGCTAAATGGGCGTATGAGGTATGATCAGCAATTTTACGAATGGGAGGCAGGGGTGCTTTTAAGTAAAACGCGTGCCAGATACCTTCCCAATAGAAAGGGATGACATCACCCACAAAACCATCTTTTGGTTGATAGAAGAATCTCATAATTTCCTCCTTGAACCTAAGTAATTGCATAATAATAAACACTTGCTGAATATGAAATCAACTCTTTATTATTTACTCACCTCTACTGCTGCTTGAAATAAAGCTTCTACGTTCTGTGGTGGTACATCAGGTTGAATATTGTGGCAACTTCCAATTATTAAACCGCTCGGACCAAGTGCATCTTTAATATGTTTGACTTCTGTGCGTACCTCTGCCGGTGTGCCAAACGGTAAAACGTGCTGGTTATCTACCCCACCCCAGAATGCAATATCGCGACCATATTCACGCTTTAACATAACGGGGTCCATTCCCTTTGCAGACGTCTGGACGGGGTTGATAGCATCCACACCAATATCAATTAGATCCGAAATGAAATCATGCGCTGCACCACACATATGAAATATTATTTTTGCGTCTGTCTTGGTTCGTATGAAGTCCATTGCGATCTTGTGCCAAGGCTTGATATATTTTCTATAGAAGGATGGGTTTAGCCATGGACCGCGTTGAGTTGCCAAGTCATCGCCAATAATATATGCTACATCTATAAGATCTCCCACTGCATCAAGAATATCACCTGCTTGGGCAAGCGTCCGTTCCATGTAAACTGTTGTCATTTCTTGCCACGGTTTTAAATTCTCAATAATGTCTATAGACCACTTCTCAAAGCCCCTCCAGATTTGAGTGCCGGTTACCGGCATAATTAAGAATCCAGACAAGACGACTGCATAATCGGTCTGCGTTTTAAGTTCTTTTGCTCTATGGCGTAGGGCTATCAGATCTTCTCTTGGAATTTTCGGATTAGGTATAGCTGCAATACTCTGAGTATTTAGCATGTCATTTAATGGAGATTCGTAGAGACAATAGTAAAACCCACCAGAAGGTTTTAGCCACCTTGATCCATCCGTGAGTGTTACTACGAGGCTACCATCTTCCATTTTCTCTGGAATTTGTGGCTTGATCGTAAGATGTAAAGCTCGAGTGTCAACTTGGAACCGAGTAAGGATATCCTCTGCTGCATAAACAACGCATTCAACCAGATTTGCTATTGTTGGTTCATAATAGGGTAAGCCAAAATAATTACGCAGTCGTTGATACGCAATCTCGTGGATTGTCGAATCATTGTGACCGCAGAAATCAACTGCAGGTCGGTCAACGGGATGGTTGGCCAACGCACTTAGCACACGTTCGCGCGAATTCATTTGAATGATCCCTCAATAACACCTTCAATAAATTGTCGTTGGAATATTATATAAATGATGATCGTTGGTAATGAAATCAGAGTGGTTGCAGCTAAGATTAAGACAACATTTGAGCTGAAACGTCCTTGTAGAAATGAAAGACCAAGGGGCATTGTATACAGGTTCTCGGAAGTTAATAGAACAAGAGGTAAGAGAAATGAGTTCCACACTTGTAAAAAAACTAAGACAGTTAGTGCTGTGAATGTAGGACGAGCTAAAGGAACCATCACTTTGGCGAAGACATCAAATTCATTCCCCCCATCCACGAGAACCGCATCACGTAACTCGCTCGGTAAGTCTTTAAACGCTGCTCTAGTAAGAAACACAGCTAATGGAAAAGCAACGCTGGATTCGACCATAATCAAGCCAATGTGAGTGTCTTGCAAGCCCAAGTCATAGACAGTATAGTAAATTGGAACCGCAGTGCTAATGACCGGTACTGTCAGTCCAAGGATTATCAAGGCGAAGAGAAATGTACTGCCTTTAAACCGCATCATTGCAAACGCATATCCAGCCAGACCCCCACATATGAGAACGATGAGTAGAGTTGGGATAGTAACCTTGAGACTATTTACGATGAACGTTCCAAGATGTGCTCTTTGCCATGCTTCGGTAAAATTACTGAATTGTAGATGGCGGGGAAATGACAGGGGAGATGTCAGTAGTTCCGTGTTAGTCTTGAATGAGCTATTCCATATAAAAAAAAGCGGCCCTACCGAGACAAAAGCAGTAATTATTAGAATTGTTTGGATAGAGATTTTTCCAATTATCGACTTTGATCTGCGAATCATCAGCTCAAGACCTTCTTTCCCGTATGAATAAATAGATCAGACTTACGGCTACAATGATCAAACAAGTCACTACTGCAACCGCTGAACCATAGCCAATTTTTAGGTTTGAGAATGTTTCACGATAAATAACCAAACCAAGGACAGTCGTCGAATCCACAGGTCCACCATTTGTGGTGACAAACACAAAGTCGAATACCCGAACTGTATTTATGAAAACGATTAAAATTACAACGTTTAGAGTGTTGGAGAGTCCAGGTATAGTAACATACTGGAATTGCTGCCATGCATTCGCTCCGTCGATTCGTGCCGCATCATAGAGTGTCCTATCGATTGCAGCTAACCCAGCCAGGAATAGCACCATGCAAAAGCCATATCCAACCCAAGCACCTGCTAAAGCGAGTGCTGTTAAGGCAGTATGAGGATCACCGAGCCAGGCGTGGTCAAGAAAATTCAGTCCAATAGATTTAAAGAAAGGACCAATCGGACCTATGTCTGGGTGATATATCCATTTCCAAGCTACCCCAACGACAATAACTGACAATGTATAAGGAAGGAAATAAAACGTTCGATAAATATTCCGTCCACGTGGTTTTGCCTGGTCAAGCAAAACAGCTAATGCTAAACCAATAATGATTGGGAGGGTAGCTAAAACAACCCACCAGGCATTATGGCTAACAGCACTCCAGAATTTGTTCGAAGCAAAAAGGGTTATATAATTTTTAAACCAGATCCATTTTGGTGCAATTAGCCCATTCCAATCCTCAAAACTAAAAATGAACAGACGAATCAATGGTATCAATTGGAAGATAGTATACAGAGCAAATCCTGGGAAAAGGAATAAATAAGGGATAAGTTTTGCCGGAATTGATTGTTTCTGATGCATTATGTATATTCATCCTTCCGGTATTATTATGTATACAAACCGTGTAAAGATGTTATCTGTGAGTTCAAAATAAAGAGCAACCGAAAAAACCAAATATCATATTAACTTAGATTACTTACAGAATCTCATTAGTAGTTAAATCCATGATGACCTGGTTATGTATTGCTCCTTAGTCACTATTTTTCTAAAATTTTCCAACACCTGAACGAAACGCTTCACTCTTAATCGATGAATAAACAAATTCGATTAAGATAAATTACAATAAAGGCACCAGGTGCGAAACTATACCGCAAGATCATAAGAAACTTTCGGTTATTAGATTGTATATAGTTTCCACTATAACTATTATTCAAAAGTATTTAATAATTTAGTGGTTTTACTCCAGATTAATACATATTGCGTTCCACATCTGGTGTTGGGTGCTAGGAAAATCATAATTAGCACCCAACACCAAAAGCATGCAATGAAGCGATGATGTAATCTGATTTTTATATAAAAGTATGAACTATTTTGCAGCCCAGGCTGCTTGATCAGCCTTTAGTTGCGTATTAAGTTGTTGCAAGAAGGTGTCGATATTTGTTTGCTTTAAAACCATACCTTCCAGACCTGATTTCCAAATTTCCAATTCATCATTACTGTTGTTGAAGCAGATAGGGATAGGCCCACCACCAGTGGCGCCAGCCTTATCCACAATAGCCAGTGCACTCAGTTGTTGTTCAGACAGATTTGCTGCACTTTTGTCAAATGGAACAGCTGGGAAAATTTTGGCTTCTGTCACCCAAAGAGTGGCGTTTTCTGGACTTATTATGAAATCAAGGAAGTCCAACACTGCCTTCTCACGGGTAGGATCTTTGCTTATATATGCTGGTGCATAGAATCCTGAACCTATTCCGATATATGCCTGGAATGGCTTCCCCTCAGGAACAGGGAATGGAGCAAAGCCCCAATCAAGGTTGTTCTCTGTAGCACATTGCGTTAATGAACCGAAGTTCCAAGTACCCTGAGTCAACATAGCTACCTTGCCAGCACAGAATAGAGAATTTTGTGTGTCCCAATCATAAGTACTAGCATTTTCAGGGTAGTAGCCCTTATCAATCCAACTCTGAAATTTCTCAAGAGCTGCCTTCCACGAAGGATCAAGATAGCTTCCATTGCCGAGAGGCGTGGTTGCATTCACAACATCCATCGGAACAATCCCATAGGCAATTGCATTAAACATGTGGATTGTATTCCAAGGACTAGCACTACCAGATGCAAGCATCATCGGCGTGTATTTTCCATCTTGCTTGATTTTGTCCATGGCAGCTTCAAGTTCTTCGAGAGTTTGTGGAACTTGAATCCCGAGTTCAGTGAAGATCTTTTTGTTGTACATCAGTCCAAGGGTTTCAAATTCATGACCGACTGCATAACGCTTCCCGTCATAAGTGACACGGTCCTGAGCCCATTGAAACACCCTTTTGTCCCAGCCGTATTGAGTGTACGCATCATCAAGAGGCAATATCTGGTTACTCTTCACATAAGTTCCTAGCCATTGAGGAGAGACATCGGCTTCTACCAGATCGGGTCCAACCCCTGATGATAACGCTGTCGGCAATTTAACTTGCATGTCATTCAAACTATAGTTCTGATGATTAATTGTGATATTGGGATGTGCAGCTTCGAATTCCTTAATTAACCCATCTTGAAATGGCACTGTGCTGGAATCCATATTGTCCCAATATGTTAACTCGATCTTTGGAGCTTCAGTAGCCGGGACTTCAGTCGCAGTAGCAGAAACTTCAGTGGGCGGTACCTGAGTTGGGGGTACCTGAGTCGCGGGTGCCTGAGTTGCGGGGATCTGTGTAGCTGCAATGGGCGCTTGAGTAGCTTGGGCACAAGCTGACAAGACCATTGCAACAATTACGATAATTGGTATTAATTTCATAAATTTACTCATTTTCTTATCCTCCGAAAGTAGATTGGTTTGAGATTTTCTTGGATAATAATTGATAAGCTATTATGCTTGTCTGTGTATCTACTCCTTTCTTATTTCGTTCATACTTAGAATAATCATGTTTTTCTAAATCTTTTTTGCTTACCAATGATGGAAATTTTCCAGACTTAATCAAGCACCTTTTTGTTGTAAATACTATTGGTTATCGAGAAGATTTATCGCTTTTCCTGCATTCATCATGGACATATTCAGATATTAGTACAATTCTCTTTTCATATTATCAATATGAAAAATGATATATATAACTATATTCGAGGTGGTGCGCAGCTTCCACGTAACACCAGCTCTGGTTCGAGGACAACCACGCTCCTTCTTATTGGTCGTGACTCATTGTTGGTGAGGCGGTGATGTAGTAGTTCAACACTCATATAACCAATTTTATATACAGGTTGAGATACCACTGTGATTTGAGGATTTACTAATGAGGCCCATGGGACGTCATCAAACATTACGATAGACATTTGATCTGGAACTTGTAAACCTAAATCCCGGATACCAAAGAATGCTGCTTCAGCCAAGATATTATTGGCCGCAAACAATGAAGTCGGTGGTTCTGGCAGACTTAATAAATTTTGAATTGCTGTTGCCCCATCTTCTTTCTTATAACTTGTAAGTTGAATTAGACAATCTTCTGATGGTATGTTCGCATTTTCAAGGGCGTGTAGATATCCTTCTAGCCTATCCCGACCTGTTGTAGTACTTAATGGTCCGGTGATTATTCCGATTCTTCTATGCCCTAAAGAAATAAGATAAGAAACAGCTTCAAAAGCACCTTTAAAATTGTTAACCAATATAACATCTGAATTCGATAGGTTTGGCAGATCACGGTCTACTAGAACTAGTTCCAAACCAAGATCAAGAGCTTCCTGCCAGTAATTATGGTTTCGGCCAGTTGGAACTGCGATAATACCGGCTACACGCTCCTCCATAAGAACATCCAAACATGCTTTTTCTAAATCGGGCTCTTCATCAGTGGCTGAAACAATCACATGGTAACCGAGCTGCCTTGCGCAGTCTAGAACACCATCCGCCAGATACGAATAAAATGGATTTATCATATCTGTAATAATCAGGCCGATAGTGGTATTTACGCTCCGAGCTAAACGTCTTGCAAGACCATGAGGCTTGTAGTGGAGCTCCTTGGCCGCCTCAACAACTTTGTTTCGCGTATCCTCAGAGGCATACCCACTCCCGCTAAGTACACGGGAAACAGTCGCTTGTGACACCCCTGATTTTTTCGCAACATCCATAATTGTTGCTGTATACTTAGTACTTGCTTTCGCTTGTTTCATTACAATAGTATCTCCGTATTATCGAATATCGATCTATCTATGGAAAGGTTTTCATAGTAACGTCAAAAATGCATCGTCCTTAACTAGATGGAACGTTATAAGCAAGATCGGGACACTATTAATGTGAGAGCGCTTACATATTTTATTATATATACATCTTGAACTGGTGTCAAGGAGGAAATTAATATGTGAAATTATGGGCAAAATCCACATATTTCCTCAATAGATATCCTATATTAACAGAAATATAATTGACGAGAAAATGGAAGCCTTTTCATATATATTATTGTACCAACGTTGTATAATTAGAAAATAACTTTAGGCTCGTGCATTTGACCACGATACCTGTAAGCGTATCCATATATTTTTATTAATTTATATGGGAGTTTATAATGAAGCGTTCAGAACTCAATGAAATTCTTAAGCAATCTATTGAATTCATACAAATCTCCAGTTTCTTTTTACCACCTTTTGCTTATTGGACATTGGAAGATTGGATAAAACCTGGAAGGGATGCTAAAGAAATTGTCGAATGTCAATTGGGCTGGGACATTACCGACTTTAGCAGTGATAATTTTGAAAAATATGGGCTGGTCCTTTTCACTCTACGAAACGGTTGGCCTAAGAAAAATAATTCAGTTACATCCAAGAATTACGCTGAAAAAGTAATGGTAGTAAAAGTTAACCAGGTAACCCCACTCCATTTCCATTGGACAAAGATGGAAGATATTATTAACCGTGGTGGTGGACACCTAATGATTCAAATTCTTGATTCAGATGAGATGGATCGGCCTACTAATAAAACAAGTATTGTATCCATAGACGGAATCCAACGGAAAGTTGAACCTAATGATATTGTAGAGCTCACACCAGGCGAGAGCATAACATTGCCTCCCCATCTATATCACAAGTTCTGGGGAGCAATCAGCCCGGTATTAGTCGGGGAGATTTCTATGGTTAATGATGATTATACAGACAATCATTTTTATCAACCTGCTGACAGGTTCCCGAAAACTCTGGAGGACGAACCTCCATTACATTTACTTGTATCTGACTATACAAGGTTTCTACCGGAATTATTGAAGCGGAAATGATAGCATTAATCTGGAACGAGCATGTACTCAACCGTTGGAATTTATTTGAGATATCAGTCAAGCTTTCTTGATGAACTCCTGTGGGAATCAATATTACATACGAGGAACGATATTATGAATTACTCTCCAAAAGGATACTATGTTTGGGATACATGGTATATGCCTGTAGAAGGATTAGTGCATGTTTTTCACCTTCAAAATCTACGGCCTAGTTTTAACTCTGATTTATCGGAGAATCGCCAGCTAGGACACGCCATCAGTCGAGATTTAGTCCATTGGGAAACATGTCCTCCTGTCTTAGCCCCCGATCCTTCTAATCCATTAGATAATAATCAACCCTGGACGGGCTGTGCAATTTGGTATGATAGCAAAGCATACCTGTATTATACGATGCGCCCATTGGGAACCCTGGTAGAGGAACAACGAATTGGTTTGGCTATATCACAAGATGGTTATACTTTCCAACGATATTCTACCAACCCGATCATTGAGCCAGATACGCGTTGGTATGCCACGATTGACCATCCAATAAAAGGTATGCAAGATTGCCGCGATCTGTCTATCGTAGCAGATCCCAAAGGTGGTTGGTTTGGTTTGTATGCAGCGCGTCTCCGTAAAGACCATGAATTACCTAGGTTAAACTGTGTTGCTTGTGTCCATTCATATGACTTAATTCATTGGAATCATCTCTCCCCTGCATTTGTTCCTAATAAATACTGCGTGACTGAAGTAGTCGATGTTTTCATGCTTGATGGCTTATATTACCTCACCTTACTTACCGGTCATAATTACGGCAATCATGGCCTTTTTAGTGATCCCTTTGTAACGACAGGCACTATTTATGCCATTGCAGATCAGCCTCAAGGTCCGTATCATGAATTGGATGACAATGTATTATTGGGGGCTAACCACTTTGGACCTATGAGTGCAAGGAGTGTTCTTTTTAATGGAAACCGTTATCTTCTCTATACTGACCACGAACGTATTGGTGCTACAGACAGCGGAGTGTCAGCCTTCATCGGTACCATAAGCACTCCCAAAAAATTAGTAACCAAGAGCGGTGGTTTGAAAGCACTTTATTCGGATCTAATTGAGAGCGATATAACTGATGTTTTGGTTTCATCTAATAAGCCAATTGTCCGTTCTCTCAACCAATGGCGGAATTGGTTACCTACTTTGGGAGATTACTGGCAAAAAAACCAACCAGGTGTTTACACAGGAGAAATGTTCTCAGGCATGGATATATTCCATACTGATACGAATTTAGATAACGGCATATTAGAGGTTGAAGTCACCATCGAACAAGGTATTGCTGCTGGACTTGCTTTTCGAATTAATCCTGTAGGTGAATGTGGAACAGTTTTATTAGATGCTGATCGAAAAGTTATTGAGTATCAAGAAGACGGTTGTTTTGATATATTCAGGGAAATTCGGCAAGCACCTGTAAGCATTGGCAAACCTATGCTTCTGCGTGTAGTGCTACGTGGTGAGCACATCGAAGTATACCTGGACAATGTTCTATTTTTGGCTTTCCCACGTTATCGTTACTTAGATGGCAAGTTCGGGCTACTCATTGATCGCAGCAGGTCATCCTTTAGAAATTTCCGCGTAGTACGCCTAGCTGTTAATATTCCCTGGAAGGAAAGCAAATCAACCTGATACCATTTACGATCACGACTCATTGTTGCGAATTTGTCAACGGACAATTAATACTTTCTGGCAGATAGCCAAATTTTATCGAATTTCTTAATTCGTTTTTCGTAAATATTATTGGCTATCAAGTAGATTTTTGGGAAGGGTAGTTACTTTGAGAGCTAGAGATATGACCTGATTAGCTAGTTTCCAGCTTGACACGATGATAAAACCATGCCCGTGTAGTTAACAATCCAAAACCTATTAAGTGACCAAGAACTGGTCACCTTCCAATCAGAGAAAAGAGGAATTATTAAATCACAAGAAATTCTAAAATATTAACATGCCTTCTCTTTTGATAACTTTATGGTAGCTTTAGAAAAAATATGATGTATTCCCAAAATTGATGGAAAATTACCAGACAGCCCAATAATCTATTATGCCAACGAGGTCTAATCATTCTTATACATAAACCTTATGTTTTTCTAGAAGGTGATGAAATGAACGACTTCAGTAAAAGGATCTCCAAAATTGGCAATAAACTCGTGCATAAATTAAGCAATGAAACACTCATCATTGAACCTTGGGGTCGTGATGGACTTCGCGTTCAGATCACTCCCAACGGAAGTGGACAGACCAATGACTGGGCTCTGGATATACCTCTTGAGGCTGAAGGTAGGATCGAGATCATGCCAGAGGAAGCTACACTAAGAAATGGCAAGATTTCCGTCTGCATTCATGACATTTTTACCCAGAAAGGTCACATCCAGTTCTTCAGAAATAGCAATAACAAAAAGATACCCATCCTGAGTGAATATGATTATGGCGTCTGGGCTCACAACCCTGGCACTCGCACTTTCAAACCTGTGGGCAATGGTCTTTTCCACGTCGAATTGCACCTCACATCGCGAGACGTTGAACGCCTCTACGGTATGGGAGAGAACGCCATGGGAAGGGTCAATCTGAAGGGTAGCGTGATTGATCTCTATCAGCGACATGTTAAAGCGGTAGTCCCGTTTGTGGTATCTAGCGAAGGTTATGGATTTCTTTGGAATAATCCTTCTTTGGGCAGGGTAGAGTTTGGCAAGAACAGAACACGTTGGGTTTCTTATGGTTGCAAACAGATGGACTATTTCATTACGGCGGGGGATTCCTACGCGGATATTATGGAAAACTATATTGACGCCACTGGACATCCTCCAGAATTCCCTTACTGGGCTTCTGGATTCTGGCAGTGCAAACTACGGTATGAAACCCAGGAGGAGTTTCTCAATATAGCGCGGGAATTTAAGCGACGCGGGATACCCCTGTCGGTACTTGTAATTGATTATCTGCATTGGGATGTAACTGGCAACTGGAAGTTGGATCCGAAATTTTGGCCAGATCCTTCTGCAATGGTCAAAGAGCTAGATGAAATGGGTGTGCGTATTATGATCTCGCCATGGATCCTAGTGGATGAGAAGAGTGAAAACTTCCCCTACATGAAAAAACATGGCCTATTTACCCGCTCGATTAGTGGAAATAAGGACACGGTTAATTTCATGGGGCCTAAATACCAGTATGATCCGACTAATCCAGAAGCGGCCAAGTTCCTCTGGAGTAAGTGGAAGGCGAACTATTTCGATCTTGGCATACACACGTTCTGGCTTGATCCGTGTGATGATTTCCACGAGATCCAGGACTATGATCAGGTTCTATTTCATATTGGATCCGCTAGGGAAGCACATGCCTTTTTCCCAGTGGTTCATCAAAAGAACATCTACGAAGGCTTACTTTCGGCTGGCGAGAACGAGGTGGTGACCATCTGCCGTAATGCATGGGCGGGCAGTCAACGTTACGGAGCTTGCCTGGCTGTCCACGATATTCTTTCTTCCTTTGAGCATCTGGAAGAGTATCTCAAGGTGGGGCTTAACGTGATGATGAGTGGTATCCCATGGTGGAGTTGCGACATTGGTGGATTTATTACACCTGATAATACGAGCTCATACTTTCATGAGTTGATGGTACGCTGGTACCAGTACGCCGTTTTCCTACCCATCTTCCGCACACATGGCAATCGGCCTAACAACGAGCCCTGGACAATTGGTGGCAAATCTTATTCACATATCCGGGCGGCTATGCTCCTCAGGGAACGTTTACGTCCCTATATTATGGAGCAGATGAGACTGGCGTCGGATAAAGGTTTACCCCCCATGCGACCTGTGTTCTTTGATTTTCCCAATGATCCGCAGGCAGCAGAGGTCGAAGATGCCTTCCTATTTGGTCCAGACTTGCTGATTGCACCAATTACTAATTTTGGAACTCGCAGACGTGAAGTTTATTTACCCGCAGGCACGGATTGGACGAATGTGTGGACTGATAAAAAAGTATCCGGCGGTTCGCGGATAATTGTTAATGCCCCAATCCAATACATCCCAGTTTTTGTTCGTTCTGGAAATCATACGCTAATGGAACTCTTCAAAAATCTATATGATGATTAATCAATAAACGATTGTTGTACTTTATCATTCCTTAAAAATGGCTTCGAGAGTGATTTATAATTGCTCAGGTATTTCGCAAAGTCATTAATACAATAGACACCGCCCAGACACTTGGATAACATAGGTGCTCTAGCTTGCGGGTTGCTATTTGTGTCCAATTCGTGGAATCTATCGATCTCAAACTCTATCGTGATATTGTGATCCTTACTCTGTACTGTATTCTCCTTCTCACCTTGTTACAGTTATTTAATTGAAAGTACTGGAGTTCATTTGTTAACCTTTAAGAATACAACAACTCAAATATCTTCTTATTTAACGACTACTCACCACATATAGGAAGCAGGAGTACAGATGGAACAAAAAAGAGACTGGATCGCATCAAACGCTTGGTTACGATTTAGTTCAGGCGTATCGATGATAGAAGCCTACGCAACATAATTCCTTTTTCCCCAATGGGAGCGAAATTCATATGTGAGGTTACGATTCACGACTGAATGACGTATAGACCGTTCAGCGGCATTATTGGTTGGCTCAACATCGGTCTGATATAAGAACACATACAGGCATGAGCGATATCTTCGATAACGGCGTTGTAATTTTAGAGATTCAGGTGGAGTCAAGTTCTGATGTGACAATTGGTCACTGATTTGCTCAACTCGAGCCACACGGATCAAGAATTGTTCCGCCGACATCTGGCTGGGTTGGTGATGTAAATTGATCGCATATCTAAAAAGTGTTTCACTGCTTTTGCCCATGTAAAACGAGGATTGGCATCCACAAAATGCTGTGATGCACTATTGATAGGCTATGCACTATTGTCATTGCCTGGTTGGGGCTTTCAGTTGACCTCCATAACAATCTCTCATCCAGATTTCCGCCTGAGTTTCACCCATGATGTCCTGGATCACTTCCACACTACGGTTACGGCGAATGACCTGCAAGATTTTCGTCAGTAAGCAGAACACCCACTCCCATCCGTTAGTACCATCCATCCGACTGCTCGTTTCATCGCAATAGATCATCTTGCTAGGCGAATGGTTTCTTGGAGCTGCACATCCAGTAAGGTGCAAGGAGAGGAGACCCCTAACTCTATCCTGAAGAATAAAATGGTAACAATCTCTTCAATTTCTTGAGAACCGATTGACCTTGTATGTTCGGGACATTTGTCCCTATTGACGCGGGACATCTGCCTATCGACTTTCATCATCAGATAATATATAATAATTATATAAAAAGAAAAACCCCTCTCCAATTGGAGAAGGGCTAATAAATTTGCCCCAAAAACGGAGAGGGTGGGTATGCACTCAGCAGCTTATAAGTACCCCCAAGGCAGCACACTTACTGCCGAACTTAATATACGTAGAATATAACTGATAAAGTGCAGGGTCCTTGCAGACTAATTGTTCCGTTTACACTGGGCAAATTCGCTTTGTCCTAGCTTACCTATCATTGTATATGCTCCTCGGTGGATGTCAAGGTTTTGTGGGACATCTTCAGCAGAATTTCGACATCAGTACTCATCTGCCCATTATTTGCCTCTATGTCACGGTCATTCTCTTGTTGCTGTAAACGTTCTTTGGCAAACTCCATGGATGATTGGTATAAATAAATTGGCCGGGACAATTCTCCAGCAGGAGCATCCCGGCCAACGTGTGAGTGTAGCGCTTGACAATACCAGATGTAGTGCCGTAGGCAACACACACCAGATTCAACAGGTGTTGAGTATCAGAACGCCTTTAGTTGTGGTTTACCGTACGAAATTCCTGTCGAGACCATTTTCTTGGTTTATTTAATGCTTATACTGCTTCTGATTAACAGGGCTACTAGTAAACCCCAAAATAACGCTGCAGTGATGGTGTACATCACCAGCAAGGGGGTGGAAAAATTGATGATCAGAAGCAATGCCTGAATCAGCATTTCAAACACAATAGCAATGCCAACCAAACATGCATACCTGAAAATAGCCGGCTGATTTTGTTTCATATTCCAAGAATGAACCCATACCATCATGAGCATCGCCATCCCTGCAACGGATAGGACCAGCCGGAGGATACTGCCAGCAAAGGATGCATCTTGCCCCACCAAGGTAAAGCTGTAGATCGGCCAACCAATACAGCCTGTGATGAAATTTCTCCCTGCCACGAGCACACCGCTTATCAACAAGATATAAACCACCACTGTGGTAGCCATTACAAGCATCGTAAACGGTTTTGTAAAGATTGGCTTAATCACGCGTGAACCATTGTCGTTAGTGGAGTAAGCAATAACCGCGGTTGACACCATCAGTGCCTCGACCAGAAGCGCTGAACCCAGATCTACTGCCGACCAGCCAGGTGATAATCCGCGTAAAACAACCTGGGCACCAAAGTAGCTTACCAAGATAAGCAACGCGAAAGCGATCAGGGGAGGTAGCACAATCCAGCGCATGCCAGTCAGTCGAATCAAACTTGCGATCGCTGCGCTCATGATCAATAGGCCACTAATCGCAGCGAGCACGCGGTGTGTATACTCGAGGATGGGTCCGGTTTCCGAAGGTGGAATGACTCTACCAAAACATCCTGGCCAATCTGGGCAATCTCGTATAGATCTTGTCGCACACAAGACGCCTCCCATTGCGATCAACAATACCGTGGAGATTGCTGCAGCGAGGATGAGCTTTTTATGCCAGGTGACAAAAGATAGCCGAGAATTCCCAGAATTTGAAGCCACGACACCCTCCAGAGATATTCATCCGAAAATCCCTTATGTTTGGACCCTGATTTCAAAATCCATCCCCAGGCAAGAACTGGCACATCCATCCAGTAAAATCACATCAATCCATTGAACGCTAACAATATCATCGAAGTTAGCAAGTATATGGATGAGCACTTGTATTGGATCACGAATGACCTTCGGGATGATTTGATCCATCCGTATATCACCATCCCCATCAACCCAATGCTGAGTAGAGCAAGTGTCGCCATTACCAGGGCGGAGGCAGCCAGCATGGCAGAGGCAATCATGATAAAAAGTGTAGTCAGCAAGCTTGAGATGAATATCGTCGTGTGAGTGACTGCCAATCCATATACATTTGTAAAGATTGGTATACCAGCCTGAAGATAATCATCCGCATAAAGTATACCCAATGTCAGGTTATGGCTGGGAATCCAGCATATGATAACAACTGCCAGGATCAACCCAAGCAGGTCGATCTTTCCGGTGGCAGCGACACGCCCTGCAAGGATTGGCATTCCACCGGCTATACCGCCCCATAAGATAGACCAGGCAAATCGGCGTTTCAGCCATAAGGTATACACCAGTACATTCATCACTGCGCCGGTCAATACGACGAAAAAATACAACCAGGACAGTGTTACTGCCCAAATGAGACCGGAAGCAATGAGCACCACTCCTATTGCCCTAGCGATATCCGACTTGACCCTTTCGGCTGCAAGGGGGCGATTGCTTGTACGCACCATTTTACGATCGATGTCACGGTCGAAAAACATATTGAGTACGGTGCATCCACTGATCGTGATCAATAAACTTCCGAACAAGCTGATAAAGCGTAGCCAATCAGACTGGAGAGCCGGCTGGCAGAGGTAACCAGTCACCCCGGTGAGAGTCAGCATGAAAGTCTGACGACTTTTGATCAGTGGCCAGTAAGATTCTTTCAGGTGATTAGCTATGGATATGATGGCCATCATGCTGTAAATGATACATGAGAACCAGGCTTTCAGGTAGATGGAGCAATGATGAATAGCTGAAACAAATGCCTCATGGAATTACAAAATTACCGATCGTTCAGCGAATGATGCGCTGCCTCAATTGTCGCGTTGATCACATCCTCCGTATGGGCTGTTGAAATAAACCCGGCTTCAAATTGTGAAGGTGCCTGGTATACCCCGTTTTCCAACATTCTTCGGAAATATGACCCGAAGCGGGCTTTATCCGCGCCCTTAATGCTATTCCAATCGACTGGCTCTGTTTCACTGAAGAATGTTGTGAACATTGTCCCGACCCTTGTCTGCTGGATAGGCACGCTCGCTAGCTGAGCCGCTCGTGCGATCCCTTTTTCCAGTTGCGAACCTGCGGCTTCCAATTTCTTCCATATTTCAGTGGTATTAATGAGTTTGAGGGTAGCGATCCCAGCGCTCATAGCCAAGGGGTTGCCTGCCAACGTCCCTGCCTGGTACATCTGACCAGCTGGAGCGACCATTCGCATGATCTCGCGCTTGCCTCCATATGCTCCCACCGGTAAACCGCCTCCGATCACTTTACCAAGGGTTGTCAGGTCTGGCACTATATTATATAGTGCCTGTGCGCCACCGGGATGTACTCTGAAACCTGTCATCACCTCATCAAAGATCAGCAGGGCACCATGTTGCTTGGTCAGCTCCCTCAAACCCTCCAGGAAGCCTGGCTTTGGTGGTACTACCCCCATATTCCCCGCTACCGGTTCGACGATCACGGAGCTAATCTGCCCAGGATATTTCGATAACAGAGCTTCCACCGAATCAGGATCGTTGTAAACTGCCACCAGGGTATCTGCTGCAGTGGCAGCCGGTACACCCGGCGAATCGGGCAAGCCCAGGGTGGCGACTCCGGAACCGGCCTGGACCAGCAGCATGTCAGCATGTCCGTGGTAGCAACCTTCGAATTTGATGATCTTGTCCCGTTTTGTATATGCTCGTGCCAGCCGCAAAGCCGACATAGTGGCTTCGGTGCCAGAATTGACAAAGCGGATCATTTCAATATTTGGCATGAACTCCATGATGCGCTGCGCCAGCTCGATTTCCAGGAGGCATGGCGCCCCAAATGATGTGCCCAGGCTTGCAGTCTCCTGGATTGCTCTGACCACATCCGGGTGGGCGTGACCTGTAATGAGCGGGCCCCACGATAGCACATAATCAATATAACGGTTTCCATCAACATCAAAAAGATATGGGCCTTCTCCGCGCTGGATAAATAATGGCTGACCTCCCACCGCTCGAAACGCTCTTACCGGTGAGTTCACCCCGCCTGGAATTAAATTCTGTGCTTCCTTGTACAGCGCGATCGATTGATAAATATCCACAAACATCCTCCTTATGATGTGACCGCTGTAAGCGGTGATTAAGCGGTCTCTCGCGTATGCTGGATAAGCGCAGGCAGCACAGCCTCGACTGCCAGCTCGCCGGAATGGATGCAATCCGGAATGCCGATGCCGCGATAGCCGTTGCCTGCCAGTGCCAGGCCTGGGTGTTTCTCAAGACAATTAGCGATTGCAGCTAATTTTTCAGGGTGCCCAAGGTTGTATTGTGGCATTGAGTTTCTCCACACAAATACCCTGGTGATCAAAGGGGTAGCCTGAACACCAAGGGTCAGTTTTAGCTCTCTCCTGGCGATTTCGAGTAATAGATCCTGATCATCGGGTAGACAGCTTTCTTGCCCAGCCCTGCCGATAAATACCCGTAATAAGGCGTAACCTTCCGGCGCACGGTGCGGGAATTTAGTTGAAGTCCATGTGCATGCCAGGGCTTCTCTGGTTTCGCCTCTGGGAATGACATAACCGTATCCATCGAGGGAGCGTGGGATATCGGATAACCGGTAAGCCAGTGAGACCGTTGCGGTTGAGGCGTATGGGATGCTGGAACATATCCCTGCCAGGTCTGGATCTAGTGAAGAAAGTATCTTGCCGCTGATAAAAGCTGGGGTCGCCAGGATGATGGCATCAAACTCCTCCACAATACCGTCTTCATATCCTACCTGGTACATCGCACCATATTTTTCCAGGTGAGTTACGGGTGTATTCAAGCGAAGGTCTGCATCATTTGCGTCAAGATAGGCCATCAGCGATTCGACAATTTCTGCTAGCCCCGTCGTTGGGGTAAGAAAGGCGGATCGTGAGCCCTGGACAGGGTTGCTACGCGATGCAGAGCGCATCTTTAATGCCCCGCGCGCCAGTGAGCTATACTTGAGCTCGAGGTCGCGTAAATATGGGAAGGTTGAGGCAAGGCTGAGCGCATCACCGTCACCAGCATAGATACCGGACATGAGTGGCTCGATCAAGTTTTCATAAGCCTCACGCCCGAGCCGCCGGCTGATAAAGGCACCGAGGCTCTCATCTCTGTTAGGATGCGCAGCTGGAAGCAGGAAATCTAATCCCATGCGGGTTTTTCCTGGCCAGGAAATTAATTTTGATTTAAGGATTGACTGGATATTGGTGGGGATCATCAATGCCAAGCCATCCGGCAAGTGCATTAGCCTACCGCGGTGCAAGACATAAGTGTTTTTTAAGCGGGGGTTGGTCCCATATAACCGCTCGCCTAAACCCAGCTCCTTGCACAATGCAGTTGCCCATGGTTTCGTGGCCAGGAAAGTATCTGGCCCGCCTTCAATAATGAATTGGCCACCATCATGCGCCACCCGGTCGGTCATTATTTTTCCACCCCAGCGAGGCGCAGAATCAACTAAAGTAACTTTGTGTGGAAGGCTGAGTTCTTGATTCTTTTTAACGGCATAGTAAGCCGCGGAAAGGCCGGCAATACCACCACCAACGATTAGCACGCGTGAAGCTGTCATAGGCGAGGAGCCTTCAACTTCTTTATGACATTCTCGTAGGGTGGTGTGATCTTGTTTGGGTTGTTTGGAAACCATCCGGCTTCAGCGCGTCTCGATTGTTCTCTTAATTCAGTCGATCCCCAAATGAGAGTGACTCCAAGTATGCCTGTCAATGCTGAAAGCCAATCCGTAAGAATGAGTAGGGATGATAGGGTAATTAGCAAACCTATTCCCATCATATATGGCCACCATAAATACCCCAAATAACGCTCACACAAAATGACTATTGGAAAACCTAGCCCGATGATGAGCAGGGAACATAAACCGATGACAAGTCCAAATGTATTCATGGTCGCTGAACGCCATCTACTGGCTGTGCTATTTTTGAGTCGCTTGTGGTACTTCGCGATTGACTGCTTGGATCTTCATCTTTCGTAGCTAAAGCACCAGGCTCGATCAATAGGACGGCGTGGCGAGGGTTCGCCGGATTTGGCTGGGCATGCCCCTTTTGTACACGTCGTTCCTGGCGCTTAAACTCCAACACATCCCATAAAAGGGTAATCCCTGTTATTCCACACACCATAGACAACGCTTTGTTGCTCATAAAAAATGCACCAAGCTCAAGAATCAACCCAGCAGCCAGGTAAATCACCATCGGGTGCCATAATTTAGTAGATTGCGCTTCAATTCTGCGGACTGACACATGCCCAAACCAGATTCCCAGGAAAGCAGTTGCACCTGCGATCAAACCCAAGGGATTAATTGCCATAGGTATGTACCATCTCGACCACTGCTTTGGCTGCGTCTACCGGCGTGTTTTGAAGTATCCCATGCCCCAGGTTGAAAATATGACCTGGTCTATCCCCTGCTCTATGCAAGATATCCTGCACCCGTGTTTGGATCATATTAATCGGGGCGAACAAGACTGTGGGATCAAGGTTACCCTGTATACCAACCTCCTCACCTAATATACGCCAGGCATCATCCAGTGGAATTCGCCAATCAATGCCGATCACATCTCCTCCGGCTTGTTTCATCAAGGGTAAGAGCATTGCGGCGTTGGTTCCAAAATGGATGCTCGGAATCCCCAGGTTTTGGGCGGCAAGGAAGATCTTCTTCGAATAAGGTAGAACATAGGTTTCATAATCTTGGGGAATAAGTGCCCCTATCCAGCTATCAAATACCTGGACGGCTTGAACACCAGCCTTGATTTGTGCAACCAGGTAATCAACTAACACCGTGCTCAATTTTTCCATCAACAATCGCCAGGTTTCAGGCGAGCTGTACATCATGTTCTTGGTTTTTATGAAATCCCGGGAAGATCCTCCCTCTATTAAATAGGATGCCACGGTGAAGGGTGCACCGCAAAATCCAATTAATGGAGTTGAGCCTAATTCCGTCCGCAAAATACGAATGGTATCCAGTATATACCTTAGATCAGATTCCGGATCTACGGGTGGTAGAGCCTTGACCTCCTGAATCGAACCTATGGGATGATGAAATACCGGTCCTTCGTTTTTGCTAAATTCCAATCCGAGACCGAGGGGAATGGTTGGTAACAGGATATCGGCAAACAATATAGCAGCGTCCACACCTAGGGCCCGCACAGGCTGCAGGGTCACCTCGGCTGCCAGCTCGGGGTGTTTGCAAATTTCAAGCAAGGAGTATTTCTCGCGCACCCGTCGATATTCCGGCATGTAGCGCCCTGCCTGGCGCATGAACCACACCGGAGTAAATGCTGTTCGATTTCTCCTGCATGCCTGCAAGAATGGGGAGACGGTCGACGATGCAGGAGAATTTGTTGCTTGCAAATCAGTGGTTATGCTCATGCGCTTTTAAATCTCAATTAATTCTTCTTTCCGCTGACCAGTATACAAGCCGGGTCACTTTCGAGATAATCACCAGTGATTGCATACGCTCGACCTCTTTGACCTCCACACACCTGGCGGTACTCACATTCACCACATTTGCCCTTTAACAGATCAGGATTTCGCAGGTCTTTGAAAAGCTGTGCATCCCGGTAGATAGTAACGATTTCGTCCTGCCTAACATTACCAGCCGTGATGGGTAAGAAACCGGAGGGTTGGATATCTCCGACATGAGAAATAAACATGAATCCATTCCCATCATTCACTCCCTTGGTTGGTCGGTTTAATCCATCAGCGTATTGAAAGCCAGCACTCTGGAAGGTGACAGGTTTGCCATCGCTGAGTTTTCTTTTACGTTCGATCGCCACCCTGCGGTACATCGGTGCAGCTGTTGACTTGATATCAAAAGGAGCTACCTGTGACAGGTCATACAACCAGTTGAAGGTTTGCTCATGCTGCTTAGCGGAAATCATCATTTCGCGCATTGCCCGTCCCGTCGGCACAAGGAAAAATAATGACCACTGTACTGCTCTAACATCCTCAATGAATGGGACCATATCGCTTAAAATGTTGACGTTATGCTTGGCCACCGTTGTATTCACCTGGACACTTAAATCCACTTCATGCGCCCGGTGGAGGATATCCATAGTTCGTTGCCACGAGCCTACCACCTGGCGGAAGTCGTCGTGGACGTGGGGCTGGGGAGCATCAAGTGAAAGCGCGAGACGACGGATGCCTGCTGCGCGAGCATGCACCAGTCTTTCCTGAGTGGGCAAGGCAGTGGCGGTAGGGGTGAGTGAGCAACGCAAGCCACATTCTGTAGCATAAGCAATCAAATCAAATACATCTGGCCGCATCAAAGGATCGCCACCCGTAAATATCAAGATCGGGTTATTCCCAAACCTTGATAGTTGGTCAATCAGTGTTTTCCCTTCTGTCGTATTGAGCTCGCGTGGGTCACGTTTGTGTTGAGCATCGGCACGGCAATGAACACATGCATAAGCGCAGGCACGTGTGATTTCCCAAGCGATGGTAAAAGGCGCTTTTGAGAAATCGGCCTGCGCCATCCGTTCATTCTGGTACGCACGGACTTCCGCAGCCTGGTGTGTCAGCTTTGATGTAGTTTCCATTCGGTACTCTTTCCTATGGTTTCATCCAACGGGCCGCGTCTAGGGCATGATAGGTCAGGATCATATCTGCACCGGCACGCTTGATAGCGGTCAGGGTCTCTAATGTGACTTTAGGTTCATCGATCCAACCCTGCATCGCGGCTGCCTTGATCATCGCATATTCACCGCTCACGTTGTAAGCTGCCAATGGCATGGATGGAAACGCCACTTTAACGCGCTGGATTACGTCGAGGTATGGTAATGCGGGTTTAACCATCAGGATATCAGCGCCCTCGTTGACATCGATCTCAGCTTCCCTGAGAGCTTCTCGTGCATTGGCGGGGTCCATCTGGTGCGATTTGCGATCACCAAATTTCGGTGACCCTTCCGCTGCCTCACGGAATGGGCCATAAAAAGATGAGGCATATTTGACTGCATAAGAAAGGATAGGTATCTGCTCGAAGCCATTTTTATCAAGTGCAGATCGAATGGCTGCTACCATGCCATCGATCATTCCCGATGGAGCAACCATATCGGCTCCGCTTTTTGCATGCGAAACTGCCACCTTCTGCAGTACCTCCAAGGTTTCATCATTGAGCACATATCCCTCTGGTAGTTGTGGGTGAAAGTGTTCACCAGTATTGATGATGCCGCAATGGCTATGATCTGTGTATTCGCACAGGCAAATATCGGTGATGACAAGCAAATCTGGAAAACGCTCTTTCAGCGCCCTAACAGTTTGTTGAACGATTCCCTGGGGTGAGAAATTTTCCAAGCCAACAGGATCTTTTTCTGCCGGTATTCCAAACAATA
>Ga0172362_10000918_pt1 | contig 24845 bp, 16 predicted proteins | sample LakKivs1_kivu2a2_FD_114534 | JGI IMG/M metagenome (GOLD analysis project Ga0172362, IMG submission 114534) | Sediment microbial communities from Lake Kivu, Rwanda - Sediment s1_kivu2a2 | ecosystem: Environmental > Aquatic > Freshwater > Lake > Sediment | place: Rwanda: Western Province, Lake... | reverse complement strand
TCATCTAAACATCCTACAACAGAACCATTCCTATGGGTAATAGAAGGAGAAAATCCTTCGTATCTATATGGTTCTATACATGTGGGAACTGAAGATGTGTTAACATTACCAGATGTTGTTATGAATGCTTTAAATCAAGCTGATGCTGTTTATACAGAGATAAAATTAGATGACATAACCACCTATCAAACTTCCTCATTTTTATTACTAAATGGAGAAACATTAGATGATATTTTACCTGCAGATGTAGCAAGCCGTTTGGATAGTTATCTAAAAACAAAAGGTGCTTCTTTAAAAGATTTTAACGTTTTTAAAATATGGGCAATCGCAGTAAGTCTTGCACAATTTGAATATCCGCAATATTTTATAAAGTACCAAGGGGGTTTAGACCAATATATCTGGGACTTAGCAACCAGTAAAGGAAAAGAAACATATGGGCTTGAGACACCATACGAGCAGCTGAGTATTTTTGATGGTTTAACTCGTGATGAACAAATTCAATTGCTAAATGACTCACTGGCTGAAATAAATAATTATTCGATTAATAATGAAGATCCTCTAGCTGAGCTTATAGATGCTTATTTAGATGGAGATCTTGATGCTTTTCTCGAGATAGAATATCAGGGTTATGATGAATCTAATCCGTTATATGAAAAACTTTTAACAGAGATATTGGAAGATAGAAATTACAATATGACTGAGCGGATTTCAGAAAATATTATAAATAATCCTGATAAGCAATTTTTCTTTACTATAGGTGCTGCTCATTTCATTGGTGAGGATAACATTATAACTCTTCTAGAAGAAAAGGGTTATACCGTTACACAAGTGTCCTTCAGTGGATGTTCTAAGTGTGGTTGTGATAAGGGTGAGGAGAAAATCAATGACAAGTGTTATATTCCATACAGCCCGCCATGAGAATAAATTATTTTATGTTTTTAACTTGGCCTAATGATGAGCCATCGATTAAATAGACCATTGAATCCTTGATGTTAATTATTTTTCCAATTGGGCCCATGATTCCTTCTTTATTTACTGCTATACCACCACATAATGGATTAAAAGCAGGTATAATAAGAACCTGAGGATTTGAGGAGTTAGGATATTTTTCTTTTAGTTTATTTTTGTTAAACTTTGTTTTAAGCCAACAGGATTCAAATGTGCTAAAACCTCTCCGGTCAGTTAGCATAACTGTTGGATGGGTATGAGCCATGATTATCATTTCACATTGCATGATTTGTTCATCTGGCCATCTATGACCATGGATAAAACCAATATTTTCAATAATAAACCCATATGATGGATGGACTATTGTTTTTTCAGGTGATAGTTTTTTGATGTTCCCATCGTGATTACCTGGGATAATATGAATAGGGGCATGCTGCTGGATTGTTTCAAGGAATCGTATCACATCTTTTCTTTCCCAGGTTGTTGATGAGGGGATATTATGTTTAATATCACCAAGCAAGATTATTTCTTTGGGCTTGTATTTTTTACATAAAAGTAAAAGACGGTTGAGCATATAGTCTGTTTTAGATTCTGTGTTAACACCCTGGTTTTTTAGTTCATCTTCAATACCGATATGTAGATCTGCTATAACAAGTATTTTTTTATCATAAATAAAAAGAGCAGGCTCATTAATTATTGGTTGAACAGCTTGTACATCCATTTATTACCACATATCATTAAAATTATAGATATTTATTCAAAACACCTGGTATTTCCTCGATTATGTCTGTAGCAATCAGACCATATGATTTTTTATTAAACACATTGTTTCCAGCGGCTCCATTTATGAAAACTCCCATTCTTGCTGCATTAAATGGTTCAACGTTTTTGGATAACATGGCACCAACTATTCCAGCTAGAACATCTCCTGTTCCACCTACGGTCATTGCTTGATTGTGGATATCATTTAGTTTCGTCTGATTTCCATTGCTTATGATGTCAACTGGGCCTTTTAGAAGGATTGTGATTCCTAGTTTTTTTGCCCATGTTTCAACATTTTCTTTTCGTTTAGATAGATTATTTGAAAGTGTTATTCCTGTTAGTTCTTTGAATTCACCAGCATGTGGTGTTATAACAGTTTTTGTGTTTTTTATTATATCTGGTTTTTTTCCAATTACTTGTATAGCATCTGCGTCTATTACCATGGATTTCTTGTTTTTTACACAAAGGATAATAATTTTTTCAACAGCTTTTTTTGTTTTTTCTTCTGATCCCAATCCCGGTCCTATAACAATTGTATCAATTTTTGAAACAAGTTTATCAATAATTTTTATATCATCCATTGTTAGAATTACTTCATCAAAAAGTTCTTTGACAATGAGGTTTGGTGAAAGCATAGCCAGTTTTTTTGCTAGTTTTTTTGGTTTAACATAAAACGGGGCAAAAGATGTTATTGCTCTTGCAGGTTTTTTTGGTGTAACAATAAAAACAAGATCAACACCTGCTCGGAGGGCTGCTAAACCACTTAGTGCTGGTGCACCAATATATGGGCCTCCTCCAACAACAAGTACCCGGCCGTTATCACCCTTGTGTGATTCTTTTTTTGGGGCAGGATAATAAACACAGAGTTCTCCTGGTCCGATATAGTCTAGTGCTTTTTGAGGAACACCAATGTTAACAGTTTTTATTTTTCCACAGTTTCTCTGATTCATATCTTTTTTTATATCATGAAATGTGACTGTGTAATCTGGTTTAACAACTGTTTTAGTGCCAAAACCTGTTGGGATGTCAACAGAAATTATTGTTTTGTTTTTTAGATAATTTATTTTTTTTACTATAATTGAGTATGGTTCTTTTAGGTCTCCAACAAGGCCTACACCAAGCATAGAGTCTATGATAAGATAGTTTTTTGATAGTTGTTCATCTATATTTTTTAAAGATTTAATATCAAAAATTTTTACATTGGTTTTTTTCAACTCTTTAAAATTTTTTTTAGCAATACTTGTTTTTATATTTTTTTCTGCACCTGTTAAAAAAACTGTTACATTGTATTCTTTTGATAGGTATCGTGCTGCTACAAAACCGTCTCCACCATTATTTCCTGTTCCACAGATAAAAAGTATTTCTTTTTTTGTTGGTTTTAGTTCATTTTTTATAAAATTAGCTAAACCTTTTCCAGAGTTTTGCATAAGAGTTATTGTTGGAACACCGTAAAACTCAGAGTTTTTATCTATTACTCTTATTTCTTCCCAGGTTATCATACTAAAAACGTTAAACAAGTAATATGCTATATATTTTAGGGCATGATAATGAAGATTAATCCTGCATTAATTTTTAAAAAAATAAAAAAAAGGATTTGTTAGATACAAACAATCCTTAATATTAGTTTTCAGAAAGTCAAAACGTATCTCTTTTACATCCTCGATGCGAATAATATTGATCTTGATTTGGGTTTTTTAGGATACCATGACTGTAGCTGTTTTTGGCTCTTGTAACCCATATCTTTCTTAAAATGCATTACTTTTCTTGCTGTTTTCATTTGTTCCCGCACCTCCTTTCTGAGTTTTTGTTAGAGCGCTGCGGTAAGTAAAAGGTGTTATATATTACTATGCATAAAATCAAGTAAAAAATAAAGACTAATACTTAGACATAATAAATCTGTTTTTGAATTGCACTTAAAATTAGTAATTAGAGTGATAAAAAAATATGACCTACACCTAATGAAAATGTTTTTTCTTAAAAAAAATTGTTATACCTCTTTATTATTTACATGAATAAGGTTAAATTTTGATGCAGAGAATAAATAATAATATAAAAATTGAGTTTTATTCTCAAAAAAATGAAAAAGAATATAATAATTTTATACTTAATAAACCCAACTCAACTATTTATCATACATTAGAATGGAAACAGATTTTAGAAAAAAAATTCGGCTATAATACATTTTATTTAATCGTAAAAGATTCAGAAGGAAGAATAGGGGCAATTCTTCCATTATTTTTAGTTAATAATGTATTGGGAAAAAGACTACAGTCTATACCTCACTCTAGCTACAGTGAAGCGATTGGAGAAGAAAAATATATAAATTTTTTAATTAAAAAAGCAATTGAATTAAAGGAAGAATTAAACTGTAAATTTTTATTAATGAGAGGAGATCCTACACTTTTTGATAACATAATAAAATATTTTAATATATCTAAATTTGAACCATTTTGGCGTCAAAATGTAAAAATTGTAAATCCTTTGACAATGTGGAATAATCTTCATAAGAATAATAGAACAAGCATTAGAAAAGGTAAAAAAAATAATTTACAGATAGAAATTGCTACAAAAGAAAACGAGCTAAAAGAATTCTATTATTTATACTCCCTAACTAATACACGTTTAGGGTTAAGTCCTTTTTCTTATTCTTTTTTTTTGGATATATGGAGAAAAATGTATCCAAAGGGAATGATAAAAGTTTTTATTGTTCGTTATGACGGAAGAGCAATTTCATCGACTTTAAATTTTCCTTTTAAGAATACTCTTTATTCAGCATATATCGGATGGGATATTACGAAAAAAAGCCTTAAACCTAATAATTATCTCGATTGGTATTCGATTTTATGGTGCTACAAAAAAGGATATAAATATTTTGATTTTGGTTTAACATACAAAGAAGACAAAAGTTTATTTTCGTATAAATCTTCTTTTAATACCACTACTTCTCCGTATGCAAAATATGTTTTTCCAAAGAATATTAACTATTCAGGTCCACAAATTTTATTAAAAAAGATCGGAAGGAAAATTATAAGTAAAACTCCACTTTGTATAAATAGCCGACTGGGCATGGTTTTAAATAAATATCTAACTTAACTTATTCAATATATAAATTTCTTGAAAATAGGTTAATAATATCACTCAAATTTTTAAGACCGAAAAATATATATTTAATAAAAGATAATAAAATAAGTTGAAATGCAAAAAATATTCCTTTATGCAACATATCCATGCGAAAGAAGACCAATGGATGCTATGAGGCTCAAAAATTATTTTGTTACCAATGGTCATAAAATTGTAAATAAACCCGAAGAAGCAAATATAATAATTTTTCTCACTTGTGCAGCTTTAGATATAGATACAGAAAATTCATTAGATCGTCTTAAAGAATTTCAAAAGTATAATGCAGAAATCATTGTTGGCGGCTGTTTACCTTCCATTGATAAAGAAAAACTTGCTAAAATTTTTAATGGTAGAACATTTGATACCAAGGACTTAAATAGAAATTTAGATAAATTCGACGGTTTTTTTCCAGAGAATAAGATAAAACTTAGAGATTTCAGTGATGCTAATACTCTTGATCTACATCCTCTTTTTCAAGAATCTTGCAGAGATAGCTTGCCAAAGTTTTTAAAAAAAATCTTTAAAAAATCAAAAGAACTGATGCAGATATATACTAAAATAAACTACCATGCATTGAAATATATATTTCAGAAACATTCATTTTTTTATTCGCCTTTATTAGCAAAAACCTTTTTCATTAGAATTTCATGGGGTTGTAACTTTAATTGTACCTTTTGTGCGATCAATAAAGCTGTTGGGCCGCTTCATAGCAAAACCGTTGATCAATGTTTAATTGAATTTAAAAAAGGTTTAAAAGAAGGATATAAAAATTTCATTATAACTGCTGATGACACTGGATCGTATGGAATGGATGTAGGTAGTAGCCTTCCTGAATTATTAGATAAGATGACAAATATTCAAGGTAGTTATAATATTGAGATTAGAGATCTTAACCCAGTATGGCTTGTTAAATACATTAATGATTTTGAAAAAATACTTAAAAGACACAAAATATCACGAATAATAATTCCTATTCAGTCGGGTAATTCTCGTATTCTTAAACTAATGAATCGTTATTCAGATATTGAAAAAATGAAAGAAGCTTTTTCAAGATTAAAAAAAGCTGATTCAAATTTAGTATTATTAACAAATTTTATAGTGGGTTTTCCCACTGAAAATGAAGAAGAATTTAAAGATACATTGACCTTAATTAAAGAAATTAATTTTGATTCCGGGTTGATCTATTTATTTTCATGTAAACAAGGTACTAAAGCAGAAAAAATGGAGGGAAAACTTTCTGATAATGAAAAATTTCAAAGGTTAAAACAATCAAAGAAATTTTTAGTAGATATCGGGTATTATCCAAAGGTAAAACGTGGTTCGTACTGTATTATATATGGAAAAAGATTAATAAGTTTAGATTAATTTTATGCCACCTTTGCCCTAAAAATCTTATTAAGACATCGAGGATCGATAGCTGGCATACAACCTGCAATGATTAATTCAGAATCATATTTCTTGTAACTTTTAATCCGTGAAATACGTTGATCAGTTCTATAGTCAGTAATAGTGCAAGTAAAAATAAAAATCATATCTGTTTTTTTGGATCATAAACAATATTATGATTATTTTTGGAAAAATAGCTAGCTAATCTCCTTGTATCAAGCCCTCTTCTGATGCAAGTCCGACAGGTATGAATGAATATATTTTACTCATGAGTCCCTTATCTTGATTAAATGTTAAATTAGTCTATCTATAAAAAATAAATTAAAAGTTATTTACAATTAAGTTTACTAATAATATACAATATATAAAGTAAAATAAAAAATATAAGTTTACATATAGGGAAAATTATATCTAAATAGGATAATGAGGTTATAATCATGAAAGAAACTATTCTAGTAATAGGTGCAACAGGAATGTCTGGAGAACCCGTTGCTAAAAGTTTAAAAGAGGATGGTTTTCAAATTAGAATTATGACAAGAGATTACAACAAAGCAAAAAATATGTTTGACAATTCTTTTGAATTTATTACTGGAGATGTAATAGACGACAGTATATTAGATAAATCATTAAATGGCTGTTATGGTGTTCATATAAATCTTTCAGGTGAACTTAAAAGAATAGCTGCAGAGAAGGTTGGAGCTGCAGCTTTGAAAAAAGGAATTGAACGAATCACCTATATCTCCGAAACACAACCTGCAACTGAGAAATATGCACAGATATATCCTCAAATCAAACAGGAGATTCTTGCAGTAAAGGCATTACAGGAATGCGGAGTTTCTTATTTTATATTTTATCCATCATGGTTTATGGAATTATTACCCAGATTTATCTATAAGAATACAGCTTTTATAGTTGGAAAACAACCATATCCAGTTCATTTGGTTGCATTGGATGATTATACAAAAATGGTTTCTGCATCATACAAACTCAAGGAGCCAATAAAAAAGGAACTTTTTATACGTGGACCAGAAGGTATTCTTTTATATGGTGCATTGAAAAAATACTGTTCCGTATTTCATCCTGAAATAAAAAAAGTAAAGATTGTACCTTTCTGGATTTATAATTTTTTAGCTACGGTAACATCGAATAAAAAGATGAAATATGCAAGTAAGGTTATGACCTTCTTTGAAAAAATTGGTGAAGGAGATGATGGGGATCCAACAGAAGCGGATAGGCTTTTAGGACCTCCAAAAACGACATTAGACGAATGGCTTAAACATTTAAAACAAAAAGATAAATGAAACTAAATAGAAATTCTTAAATTTTCTAATATTAATTTTTTAGGCTTTATAAGATTATAAAAGGTAGTGTATAAATTCTTTTTTTGAGAATAATATTAATTTTGTATTTCTTTTATAAAAAGCTAGATAATTATTACCTCTTAAGTATTTCAATGCCAATATGGCTCGTCTGTTCTTCTCTTTTGATGTTATTTTTGGATTAATATACTCTGCTTTGGCTCCTTTCATATTTGAAAATATGGGTAAAAATCCTACTTGGATCTGTAAATGTTTGATAAGGTTTAATGTTTCTTCAAATTCTGCTTTAGTTTCACTAGGAAAACCAATTATAGCATGAGTACCTAGAACTAAGCCAGGATATGCCTTTTTTAATCGAGATACTGAGTTTATTAATGCTTCTTTACCATATGAGCGTTTCATAAGTTTTAATATTCTGTCATTGCCAGATTGAATTGCTACTAATAAATGCTTGATTTTCCTTCTTTTTATTATTTTTTCAAGATCATCGATATATTTTATTATCCAGTTTGGATGTATTTCTTCTAATGAAATTATAAAATTGCCTTCGATTTTTGTCATTTCATCTAATAGTTCATACAAATTACTTTTTATATCTAAACCATAGGCGCCAACATCATCGGACACCAGAAAAAAATGTTTATAACCCTTATTTAATCCTGTTTTAAACTCATTTAAACATTTATCAAGAGGTTTACTAATCAATGGACCAATTGCTCTTCTGATTGAACAATAAGAACAATTATGAATACATCCCCTTGAGATATGAATAAAGAAATTTTCTTTATTATCTGTAAGTCTAAATGTAAACTGGAAAAATAAGGATTTTCTTAAATAATTATCCATAATTATTTGATATATCTTATTAAAGATTTTAAATTGTAAAAAAATATTTAGCAAAATCCAAAAAGGTCTATTTATAAAACCAATAAACCCATAATTTTTCCATGGTGAATTCACATCTTCTATATTGTTAAATTTTGTTTTATTATCCTTAAAGATTTCATCAATTTTTTCCATATTTTTTGTAGCTACTGTTTTACCATTGAATATTTGTTTTAATCTATCTGGTTCTACATCAGGTAAACAACCTGCAACGATTAATTCTGCATCATATTTTTGAAATTTTTTTATAAGTTTCATTGAATATACAGTTGCTTCTTCTGTCGATCCACAAGTAAATAATATTATAAAATCTGCCTTATCTGGATCATCAACGATTTTATAGTTATTTTTGTTAAAATAATTTGAAAATTTTTTTGCATCAAGTCGTCTCCTAACACATGCACATTCGTGAATGAAGATATTGTTTTTTGTGTTTGACATCTAGATTATTTATTTTTGTTTTTGCTTATTAATTTTCCTATCACTTTTAAAGAGTATAATTTTTCCTAATTTCTTATTTTTATGCCTTTAATCTTTTTCTATAAAAAACAAATGTTTTTAATATATACTGTAATAAATAATAAGATTATTTGTCCAGACTGCCTAAAGATAAGACGCATAAGTATAATGCCGTTTAAAACAGGAAGAAAACTATGATCTGAAAAGAAGTAAAGCTAGATCTATAAGGGCGACAAATTACAGCTACCAAAGTAACAAAAACACTAATAACACTAATATACATATCCTTCTAAATAGAAAGGGTGGTTAACAAATTATGATGCCTGGAAGAATCAACCCAAGACAAATGAGCAAGATGATGAAAAGACTTGGCATTAACGTAAAAGAAATCGAAAATGTTAAAAAAGTGATTATTCAAACTGATACTAAAGACTATATTTTTGAGGATGCTGAAGTAACACTTATGGATGCACAGGGTCAAAAAACATATCAGATTGTTGGAACACCAAGAATACAAAGTAAAAAAGAGGAAGCACCTAAAGATGAGATTCCACAGGAAGACATAGATCTTGTTGCAGAGCAAACAGGTAAAAGTCCGGGGGAAGCAAAAAAAGCTTTAAAAGAAACTAATGGGGATATCGCTGAGGCTATTTTGAAGCTTACAAAATAATTATTATTTGCTTAGGTTATATAGCACATTGTAGGCTTTGATGAGATCATCTTTTTTTACTACGCATATCATCTCAGGTGGACATGTCATAAATTCTCTTATGTTTACTCCACTGATTGATAGTTCATTAGTCATAACAGCCAGGATACCTGGGGTGTTTTGCATTTCAGGGTAAATAAAGATGTTGATTTCACCTAAATCTTTTTCTTCGGCTAGTATTTTTTCTTTTGGAAAAATGTCTTTTACTTTTTCAAAATGTTTTTCATCCATTAGAAGTCTTATTGATTTATTTGCTTGTGTAACCCGTAGGACATCTCCCTGGACGTAATGTATGAATTCAAAGAGTTGTGGTAGGATTTTTTGAACCTCCGTATCTTTAACTAAAGATATTTCTGCAAGGTTGCTTTTTGTAGATATGTTTATAGTTTTTTTGAAAAGTTTTTTTGCTGTTGAATATATTTCATCATGTTTGTCTAACTCGTATCTTCTGATTGCTATTATTACTGCGTCAAGTGAGCCTTCTATTTTATTGTTTACTATTAGGTGTCTTGCTAGTGCGCTGGTGTTTACTAGATCTAGCTTAATTACTTCCCTGATGCAAGGGTTTTCATCAAGGAATCTCCAAACATTATGCGTAATATTTGACATAATTTCATAATATTAGTAATAATATTTATTTTTTTCGGATTTTTTGTCAAATATGGTAAATATATATATTTTTATTAATAAAATTAATATATGAGAATAAACAACGAAATATATAACGTGTCAAAAATAAAAATAAGCCGAATTAAGATTAGTCATAAAACTATTCTAAAAATATTCACCCTACTATCAATAATTTTCATACTAACCACCATAACAATACCAATAACAAATTCCAATCAAAACACAGCTACAATAAAAAAAACAAATAACGAATCTGATCAAAACAAAAAAACAACACCAAATATACAAACCGAACAACAAAACATAAAACAATTCACATCAGGATATTACGATAAAGGATACAGATACAACATACAAGGATGGGTTTACGTACACATAGAAGGTGAACCATATGAACGAGGATACCAATATGGCTATCTTGTATCCAATGAAATAACAGACATGATAAAAAGATGGAGCTACTATGGACGCAATATCAAAATAATGGATTTAGTTTCTATAAAAGATCCGGAACGATGGTGGGATATACTAAAAACAAGAGCAATAAAAAAATATCTACAATATTACCCTGAAGAATATATACAAGAAATGAAAGGAGTCACCGATGGAATAAAAGCAAAAGATGGTAAAGTCTTTGGTCGTGATATAGAATATGAGGATATTGTGACTTTAAATGAGCTTGTAGATAGCTGGTACACATTGGAGCATTACTCAGGTAAATTTCATCTGCTGCCAAGATTTTTAGATATAATAAAAAGGCCATCAAATATCCTAACCAACAAAGGGATTGGTTGTAGTGCATTCATTGCAACAGGTGATGCAACCAGTGATGGCAGCATTGTTATCGCACATTCCACATTTGTCCCAACCTATTATGTTTCACAACGATTTAACATAATTTTAGATGTCCAACCCACCAAAGGAAACAGATTTATTATGTCATGTTTACCTGGAGCAATTTGGAGTTTTGAAGATTATTATCAAAATGACAAAGGAATCGTCCTTGTCGAAACTTCTTATCTTCAGAGTAAATGGAAAGAACGCGGCATACCAATCGGGGTCAGAGTTAGAAACGCCATACAATATTCAAACAACATAGATGATGTTATATCCTATCTTAAAAAGGGTAACAATGGAATATGTCCCGATGAATGGCTAATTGGTGATACAAAAACCAATGAGATTGCATCGATAGAGCTTGCACTATACAATACACCAGTAAAAAGAACATTTAATGGTTTTTACTGGTCATGTAATATTCCACATGAAAAAAAGGTTCAAAGAGAAATATATGGATTTTTAAGTTTATTCCCAGATTTACTATCTAGCTTTGTTGACTATAAAGATGAAAAGTTTTTAGAGATAGAAAAACAGTACTACGGCAAAATTGATACAGAAATTGCAAAAAAAATCCTTGGAACATACCCAATATGTAAAGGCATGTCAGATGGCAAAATAACAGATTCAAAAATGATAAAAGATCTTGGACTATGGGCATTTATGGGAAACCCTAATGGGAGTCTATTTAGACCTACTTCGCAAATAGAAGAAAAATTTGATGGAATCACAGAATTACCAGCTAGCGGCTGGGTAGATATGTACCCTTTGAAAACCAAACCAAATAATCTACCTGCAACAGTTAAAGACGGAAAAAACACAAAGAAAGGTATTGTTTACTGGAAATATGAAGCAGAAGATGCACAGAATGCAAATATTCTAAATAGCATAGTTACTGGAGACCTTATTTGTACTTCTTTATCATCTGGGAAAATCTTTGCTATAAATGCAAAAAAAGGCGATCACATATGGGATATGAATCTTGGGGAACAAATCATCACATCCACTGGTTTAGATGGCACAGTTTACATTGGAACAGAGACTGGTTTACATGCAATACAACAATGCACAGGGGAAATAAAATGGATACAAAAAATTGGAAAAATAAGCACAAAACCAGTTATCTATGAAAATATAGTGATCACTGGGTGCGATACTGGCGAAGTATATGCATTTGACATTACCTCAGGTAAAACCAAATGGTCATACACATTTTCAGATAAACCATTTATTTCAGAGGTAGAAAAAAACTGTTTGTATGTTGGATCAGGTGACTCATGTTATAGTTTTGATGTGACTAATAACAAGATAATATGGGGTTACAAAACAGAAGGACCTCTCACGGTTTCACCAAGGATACATGATGACAAAGTGTATTTTGGCAGCTGGGATGGAAACCTTTACGCATTAGATTCCAAAAATGGTAAACAACTTTGGAAATATAAAACAGGCTGGGGTGTTGACACAACACCATACATCTCTGATGACATTGTTTATTTTGGTTCATTAGACAACAAGTTTTATGCTTTAAACAAACAAACAGGCAAAATAGAATGGTACTACACATGTAATGCTGCAATACACTCCTCGCCATTAATCTACGGGGAATCTGTGTTCTTTGGTTGCGATGATGGGCGGCTTTACGCACTTGATAAAAACACTGGGGCGCTCGCATGGAGTTTCGCACCAGAATACACTATAGGAGATGATAATGCAAATAACTATATCACCACACCAATACTATCAGATCCAAGCACAAAAGATGGTTTAATATACATAAATGTGAAAGGAACAGTATACGCCTTGGATTCACAAACAAAAGAAACGCCACCAGTTTATGAAAAAATAAAAAATTCTTCAGATAACAGTTTATATCTAATATCAGTAGCTTGCATGTGCATTAGTTTATCTACTGTAGGTATACTACTTTCAAAGAAAAAAGTCAAAAAGAAAAAACAATAAAAACAATCTTTAATGTTTTTTATCAAGACGATTTAGTATTTTTTCTATTTTTTTAGTTGTATTCTCAATAGAACCAGATGTATCTATAATATACCAGTCTTTCACAAGAACTAATGCTTTTTTTCTAACCTTTACCAGTTCATCAAGGTTCTCAAACATTTCCTTTTTGCTTCTTTCTTTGAAACGTCCAACAAGCTCCTCAGGCGATGCATCCAAAAAAATCATATACTCTGATGTTGGAACAAAATTATAAAAAAACTTGTAAGCTCTTGTTGCAAGTTTTTCTGGCAGATATGCTGTACCAACAAGGTATCTAACCATTATAATAGTGTCATATTGTTTTTTAGGATAAAATTTTTTTATGGAATGTAAAACATCAAACATGTAGTAAACAGCGGCTTTTGTCTTGTTTATTTTTCCTCTTCCCAGTAATGCTTTTTTTGCTTTTCTTCCAAAAAAATTATCAGACTCAGGATGTGATCTTAAAACTACTTTTTCACCCGTCTTCTCATATCTTTTTTTAATCAATTGAGCATGGGTATCTTTTCCTACACCGTCTAAACCATCTAGTATTATGAAACGCATAATATTCTCACATGATCATAGCCAGGTAGAAATACAATGCTGCTATAAAAGGTACCGATAAATTATCAAGTCCTTTTGGGGTAATTATCTCGGCAACAGTCGCAGATATTGCTATGATTATAAGAATAAAAACTACTCCGACTGTGATATTTATTTGATAGTAAAGAAGCGCGACAATAAACATTATAAATGCAGAAATAAACATTGATGTCGAACCAATATAGCTTTTTTTTTCACTGTAAATATTATATTTACGTTTCGCAAATTTTTGACCTATGAGTGATGCAAAACCATCACCATAGCTCATAGCAAGAATTCCGATTGCAATTATTACTTTATCATCAAAAAATATGTATGCAAGAACAGTCCATGCTATAGAGTAATACACAAGTCCCATTCCATGACCTGCTGCTGATGTTTTCCCACGTATTGATTTAATTGGCGTGTGAGGGCTCATTAGAAAAGTTAAAAATATAAATGGTCCAGCTGCAACAAAGGCCATTATCTCCCTTGTCAAAAAGATTGGTAATATAAAGGCAACATTACCAACCATGATATGAAGGACTTTTCGAGCAGCAACAGGATGTTTATGTAATACTTTTTCTGTTAAAACCAACAAGATGGCTACATAGAGGTATACTAGAATTACTCCGACTAAATCATTTTGAAACATAAATCTCCTAGATAAATCTTGATTAAGATGTTAATACTAAAATCATTAATATGTAATAATTATAAAAATATTATCTATAATTACAATACTGCATCAAAAAATAAAATTATATCTTTGGAAATAAGAAAAATATTTATAATATTATAAAATATGTTCTAGCCTAATTTATGAAACATACAAAGTATCTATTAATAATTATAACAGCATTAGCTGTTTTATCACAAGTAGTTACAATAAATGCATCCTCTTATGAAGAACACAAGACTTTAGACATAGACCAGTTGCCCTTTAAACAAGAAATAAAAATTCCAATTGACACGAGTCTTACGACATCCAAGAACCAACCAATTGACATAAGAATTGTTTTCTCAAACCCTTGCTGGGCTGAAGATGAAAACACACATTCAGTAAGAGTATGTTATGATGATGGTAAGGATCTAAACGAGATTGAATCGCAGATTTATGATCTTGAAAAAAATGACGAGCCACATATCTCCTCTTGCAGTATTGTTTTTCTAATACCAGGCGAGGCAGATGGAAAGGAAAAATACTATGTTTTATATGATTCATCTGAAACTAAACCAGCGGATTACGAGGATCATCTAGTAACTTATGACACTCATTATTTTTATGAGCCAATACCAGGTCAGAGAATTGATTTTGATTATTACGGGATAAAGCAAGGCGATGAAGTTATATATGGTATTGTACAAAAAGGAGAATTATTAGGAAATCCTATTGCCCAAAATATTGTTAAACTTAAACCTGGTTCAAAAGAAGTTGAAACATATAATTTTGATCAACTCGCTGGTTTTGATATAAGATATGGGAAAAACGAAGCGCCAGGTTATTATGGAACATCATGTGCAACCCAGGTTGAAAAAAAAGTACTAGTCGATGGAAATCTAATGGCAAGATTCTGGGTTAAATGTAACAGCCCTGACAACACACTACATACAGAAAATATTTACACATATTATTATAGCCCAGGGATAACCAAAAAGATCTGGGTTAATATTCATCATGAAATACTTGAAACAATAAACATAGAAGACCCAAGCGTGTATGATGGTACACTATGTGGTATTGTATCAATAAAATCCCGAAGTGCCACTATCCAAAAAATGAATGTAGGTGAAATACTACCAGAAATAAACCTGTTCAGTGAATCTGGGGTTATTGAAACATTTGATGTACCAACAAACCCTTCAAGTAATATTAAAGAAAAAGTACTATCAGTCGAAGATGACATGGATTTAGGTGAAAAAGTATGGATGTGTCTGCACAACCCTGAAACAGGGAAAACACATGGGCTAATACTTGATTCAAACACAGGTTTTTCAGAAGACAACGACGGTGTACAAGTTAAAGCATGGGTTGAACAAAACATTAAATTACCAGGTTTAGAAGCAGACACTGGTAATATGTTCATGACAAAAAACTCTTATGAAAAAGAAACAGGTCATGACACAGTCCTTAAAAAAGACGCAGTATATGATTACAATGTAGAGTTCATAAATCTTGAAACAAAGGATTTAGAAGAAATAAATATCGAGTCAGAAATATTCCAAAACATACTAAAAACTAGACCATTAAGTAAAGAAAACGAGTCAGATGAAGATAATCAAGAAACTAGTAGATATTCGTTAACAGCATATGTTCATCTTGCGCCATCAATGCCAATGGGATCGCTTTTATCAGCAGCACTTGGTAAAAGTATACCATATATATCTGCAGAGCTGTATAAGGATAACAGATTCAAATCATCAGGTGCAGCAAGCAGACTGCCACTCGCGGTAATGGAGAAAGATCTCAAAGGGAAAAAACTCGTTGAAAAAATAAAAACAATAACAGGTATTTTTGATTGGAGAAATGCCTCTTTTTTCAAAAAAATAACATTCCCAGATCTTGAGCCTGGTAAATATGTTATAAAAATATTCAAAGAAAACCCATTGTTTAAGAAGGAACGACAATATATTGGTTTTACAATCGTTGAAATAAAAGATAAAGACTCATCATCTCATATTTACTGTAAACCCCAAGGATCAATTACTATTTCGGTTCTTGATCAAAACAACAAGGGAGTTGAAAATGTACAGCTTTTACTACTACAAGATGATACTATAATATCAGATAATTTTTCTGATAAAAATGGGAGCACGACTCTTAAAGCCCCCTGTATTAATTCTAAACCCTATACTTTAAAATTAATTTATCAAGGTTTTTTAGTAAACGAAAAAGAAATCACTCTAAGTCTAAAAAATCATTACAAAGAACTAAAAGAACAATTTACAGTGGAGCAATATGTTTTAAATCTTAAACTGGAAGACAAATGGGGTTTTACACCAGCAGTAGAAGTAAACCCTCGGCTTACCAGCAGTGAGATGATTACACCGATGTATATACCTGGTGAGAAAACAGGGGACGGGGAATATCAATTTACATGTATTTATCCATCAGAATATGCTCTTTGTATGAATTATAAATCTTTTGATATTCAAGAACCTGTTTCTATTGATAAGGATGTATCTCTGGATTTCGTGTTTCCCGCGTTATATAAATTAGAGCTGGATGTTATGAACTCTTATGGAGAGCATATATCCAAAGGCTTAGTCTCCATATCAAGAAACGGGAAAAATGAAGCACAAGATATTAATGAGAATGGAAAAGCAGTTTTTACCATCCCACCTGGAGAATACCAGATAATAATTAAATCAGATGAAAATGAAATAGCTAAACAAAAAATCCAGGTGAGAGGAGATAAACAAATTGATATCGTATCCTCAGAAGGTTCTTTGCTACATACAATTGCTGTTATTCTTGGTATAATATTAGCAATTTGTTCAGTAATAATTCTTTTATGGAAAAGAAAAATATTTGTTGGAATAAGACTACTAGCTATTGCTATGTTAATCATAGCACTTTTTTCACCATGGTGGGTGTTAAACGGTGATGACGGTACGACATCTACAACAACAAATACTATGCTTATACCAGCGAAAATTGTAACTGTTACAACCTCTTCAAATGTTATCGGCGGTGATGTAAGCCAGGTACCAGCAGAAGTAACAATGGTGCTAGGTTTACTTTCAATGCTAGTCGCAGTTACAATTCTACTAGTTATTCTTAGTATATTTTCAAAAAACAAACTCAGAAAAACGACAATAATACTATCCATTCTAAGCATTATTTTACTAATTGCCACAGCAGCTATTTTCTTTTATGCAATGTCACAGTTAACAGGAATTGGAGTTGGTAGTTTTAATGGTAGTGGTGATCTTGAAACCACAATACCTGGAATCGAAGAAAACGAGGTTTTAACATGTAATTGGGGCCCTGGGATTGGTTTTTATCTAGGAATAATAGCCGTTATATGTCTAGTTATAACTATGTTTCATAAAAAGATAGAAAAATGTTTTTCCAAAGATAATTAAAAATGAATTAGATATACGGTAAATGGTTTATTTCTCCTATACTTTTTATTTTGATTTTTTTGAACAGGATATAGTACAAATTTTACAATTATTAACACATGGTTCAAAATGTATATCTATTGCACAAGCCCCGTATTGTTTTTCAAGAATTGATTTTAAATTATGAGAAAGCTTATGTGAGTCACTAACTGACATATCCTTATCTACCACAAGATGCATTTTAATGTCTTCTTTACCCCCAGATTGTATTATTTGTATATTGTGAAACGATTTGATTTCTTTTTGTTTCCTCAGAATATTTTCAATTAATTTTATATCTTTTTCAGGTTTAGTAAAACTATCAGAAGGCTCCAGATGAATAACTGTTGAAAAATTGGTTACCTCATGTATTTTTTGCTCCAACATGTTTGCAATATCATGTGCTTTTTCAATAGATAACTTAGGATCAATTTCTGCATGTAATGTTACTACTTTTGAGGTTCCATAGTCATGTAAATAAACCTTATGTACATCTTTAATAGAGCCGATGGATTTTGCAATCTTTGTTATTTTTTCATTCGTCTCATCATCAATAGTTGTCCCAATTAAAAAATTAGATGATGTTTTAATCAGTTTTATTCCGATATATATAATAATTATTGCAACAAATAACCCAAATATTGGATCAAGTATAGGAAAACCATATCTTGCAGCAAGAATACCTATTGCAACACCGATTGATGATATCGCATCACTTCTATGATGCCATGCATCTGCTTTTAAAGAATCGCTATTAATTTTTTTTGATAGTACAAAAGAGTATTTTGCCATTAGTTCTTTTGCAAGTGCTGAGAGTAAAACAATTACACATATAAGTATAGCATATTCGTGATGAGCTGTATCTTGCAGTTTTATTATTCGTTGAGCAGATTGTAAAATAAACTCAAAACCTACAATGATTAATAGAATTGCAATAATGAGCGTCGCAATATATTCTGCGCGCCCATGGCCAAAAGGGTGTTCTTTATCAGGTTGTTTTTTTGCTACTCTAAAACCAAATATTACAACACCTGAAGTACCAACATCTGATAAAGAGTGAATTCCATCAGCAATAAGTGCGATACTATTAATAAAAATACCAAGGATTAATTTTATTAAAAATAACAAAGTATTTCCAATTATACTTACAGTTGCTTCTAAATAACCATATTTTGCTCTAACATCAGGGTTGTTTACATCGCCGTAGTCTGGTATAAAAAGCGATTTTTTAGGTTTTGACATGTTTTAAAGCACTAGAAGTATTAGGTTAGATATAGGTTTTTTGATTTTATATGACAAAATGAAAACTTGATAAAAGAGTAACTCATTTCCGCCTTGCAAAATGACCAAAAACGATTCTAAAAACACCACTAGTTTACAAGAAGATTTTTATTCACTCCCAGTGGAAGACTCATTAAAAAAATTTAACAGCAATCCTAATGGTTTAACAGATAAACAAGTAGAAGAAGCACTCAAAACTTATGGTTTAAATGAAATCTCTGAAGAAAAGAAAAAATCATTAATACGAAAAATAGGCGAGGCACTAATCGAACCAATGACAATAATTCTAATTATTGCATCTCTTCTCTCATTTTTTATCATTAAAGATCTTCTTGAGGCAATAGCTATTGTTGGTGTTGTAATAGTAAACACAGTTATCAGCCTTGTACAAGAAGGAAAAGCAGAAAAAGCAACTGATGAACTTAAAAAAATTCTTTCACCTCAATCAAAAGTTATACGAAATGGAGATACAGATGTGATAGCCGCTAAGTTTCTAGTTCCAGGAGACATCATAGTTTTTGAAGCAGGAGATATCATCCCTACAGATGCTCGTGTAATTGAAGTAACAAACATACTTGTTGACGAAGCTCATCTAACAGGAGAAAGTGAGGCTATACAGAAAACTGATGAAAACTTAAATCAAAAAGATTTAAAACTTTATGAAATGAAAAACATAGTCTTTGCAGGAAGCAGGGTTTTAAATGGTTTTGGAAAAGCAATGGTTATTAAAACAGGTAAAAACACAGAGATGGGAAAGATAGCTAAAAACATTCAGGAAACCAAAGAAGAAAAAACACCTCTACAAAAGAAAATGGATAAAGAAATCAAAGCATTAGTAGCCCTTGCAATAATCTCTCTTATACTTGTTTTAGCCTTGGGAGTAGCTAGAAAGGATGATCTTGGTTTTACGGTACTACTTGCTATCAGTATACTTGTTGCTGTGTTCCCAGAGGGACTTCCTGCATCCATGACTATCTCATTATCAATTGCTATGGAGAGACTAGCTAAAAAATCAGTTATCATAAAAAAACTTTCATCAGTCGAAACACTGGGGAATGTTGATTATATTTGCACTGATAAGACAGGGACTATTACTAAACATGATATGACTGTTAAAGAGTTTTTTATTGGTAACAAGTTTTATGTTATGGCTGATTTATTTAAAATGTCTGCAGAAGGAAAATCTCAGGTTTTACATGATATATTTTTAACTTCCAATAGATGCTCAACTGCTCAAGTAGTTGAAGTAGATGGGAACATTACAAAGGAATTAGGAGATCCAACAGAGATAGCACTGATTAAAGCATCGATTCTAAACGGGTTTAAGTCAGATCAATTCAATTCACATAAAATAGTTGACAATGTTCCTTTTTCATCAGATCTTATGTTCTCAGCTATTTTAACAGAAGACCCTAAGGGTAAAAAAGAAATTTATATGAAGGGTGCTCCTGAAAAAATTATTTCATTTTGTGATACTTATTATTTAGAAGGAAAAACAAATAATTTAGATAAAACTCATAAACAAAATATTTTAAAAGAACTATCAAGTCGATCTGAAAAAGGATTCAGACTTATTGGTTTTGCAAAAAAACAAAAAGCTGATGATAATAAAAAAATCGATACTAATAATCTTACAGGTTTTACTTTTTTAGCAGCAGCAATGATATATGACCCACCAAAAGATGAAGTAAAACAGATGATACAAGAAACCAAAGAGGCAAACATAAATGTTGTAATGATCACAGGTGATAGCAAAAAAACCGGTTTCTCTATCGCAGAACACGTAGGTATCGCAGATGACATTGATCAAGCAATTGAAGGCCGAGAACTAGAAGATATGAGCGAAGAAGAATTTGGTAAACACGTTGAACATTTAAGGGTTTACTCGCGTGTAGCTCCATTAGATAAATTAAAGATTGTTGATAAGTTAAAAGAAAAAGACCATATTGTTGCTATGACAGGTGATGGTGTTAATGATGCACCAGCCCTTAAAAAAGCTGATGTTGGTATTGCTATGGGCCGAGCAGGTACACAAGTTGCTCAGGAAGCATCAAATATTATTTTGACTGATGATAGTTTTTCTACTATTGTAAATGCTGTTGAAGAAGGACGACGGGTTTATCAGAATCTAAAAAAACTTATAAGATATCTTTTGACTAATAACATTGGTAAGGTTATAGGTGTGTTAATCACTCCTCTTTTAGGATACCCTGTTCCACTTTTACCTTTACAGTTATTATGGTCAAATATAATTATGGAGTCTTTACCGGCAGTTGGTATTAGCACGGATTCTGCTGATAAAGGGATTATGAAACGGAAGCCTTCAAAGTTGTCAGAGCCTATTATTAGCAGGAAACAAAGAGCAGTTATGATAATAGATGGCATAATCTTTGGACTTTGTATTGCAGCTGGATACATCCTTGCATTCAAGCATACAGGATCAGGGATAATAGCAGGGACTGTTTCATTTGCAATAACACTTCTTTCCCCTCAGATATATGTTTTTATCCTGCGGGAAGGAAAGTTGAAAGAAAAATTCCTTAGACGTAATCTCTTGTTAAAAGGATTTTTTGTCTGTACAATATTAATGATACTTGGCATTATTTACCTTCGACCGTTGAATTCATTGTTTACAACCACTCCAATTCTTGATTTATATATCTGGGGTATTATCATCCTGTTTTCCATTTTAACAACACTTATTAGGGCAATATTTGGGGATAATTTTTTCTTTAGTTTAAAATCAGAAAAACAAATAAAACAAAAACCTGCAACATCTTAATTTTCTAGAGATGTTGTAGGGTTTTTCTTCATATTAATAGTACGAATATTGTTACTTTTTTATCTAATTTTGTTGCCTGAAAGCCGACAAAATATTTTGTCGTTTTTAAACCCGACATAATAGAAAACTATTTAAACCTACAAAACAACATTAATATAATAAAAAGTAAATAATATTGGTGTAAGATTAATGCAGAGATCAAGAATACGAATTAATAAAAACATCGAAAATGCTTTAAGTGAAATATTGAAATCAAGAGCACGATCACGTATATACCTTTATCTTCTTATACAAAATGGAGCGAAGACTGAACAAATAATAAAAGCAACCAAACTTCATCCAAGCACTGTTAGAGAAACCCTTTCAAGAATGTATACAGAGAGAATCATAAACCGTAAGAAACTTAAAAATGGCAGTATTGGAAAAAATCCCTATCTTTATTATGCTACTGCGCCACGTATAGTCCTTCAACAATATGTAAATGATATTGAACTTAAATTAAACAAAATCGCAAACCTTACAGTACCAAAGAAAAACAAGCAATATGTTCATATTACAATCAATGAGCGAGGTAAAGAGACATGATAGCTCGTCGCTTGGCTAAGCTTATTGTAAAACGCCCTAAAACGATTCTGCTTATTTATACTATTATTACACTCATTATTGGAATTAATATTCAAAATGTTTACATGCAATCTGATCTTGCTAACTTTTTACCTCGAGATAATCCCACATTAGAGATATGGGATAAGATTAATCAAGAATTTCACATTGGATCTACAATTATTATCATAGTAGACCAAACAGAAAGATTAAACGAACATGACCTAAGAAATCCAAAAGTGTTAACTGAGATGGATAATGTTGCTAAATATATTGACGAAAGACCTGAAGATAAGGGGGAGCAGGATGGTGTTGTTTCAGTTAGAAGTATAACTCAAATTATAAAAGATGAAAATAATAATAACCCAACAGTTGAAGCCGTGTTTAAAGAAAAGAATGGATATAAAATTCCTGATGATGTTAATATCATATATGACTATATGTCAAGAACATCTGTAGAGTCGATGAAAGGTGTTCTTTTTACTGATGATTATAAGTTTGGTATAATAATAATACAGCTTACTGAAAACGCAAATTTTGATGAAGTGTTAGATAGAGCCCATAAAGCTGTAGAAATATATGGAAGCCCTATAACAGATATGACAGTCACAGGTGGTGTAGCAGTAGGAAGAGCAATAAGAGAGGAGACTTTCCAGTCACTTAATATTGTATTTGCTTTAGCAATGATATTTGTAGCCTGCAATATCTACTTCTTCCACCGAAACCTTAAAAGTTTTGTTATTAGTTTCTTACCATTAGCGTTTTCAATTGCATTAACTTTTGGAGTTTTAGGCATCATAAATCCTGAGTTGACAATTCTTTCGATTGCTGCTGTTGCTTTACTTATTGGTCTTGGTGATGATTACTCTGTTTATTATATGAATCGTTTTGCTGAAGAATCAAATACCGAAGATCAGATACTACGTGTTGAATACACAATTGGACGTACTGGGAAAGCAGTACTAATGTGTGCAGTTGGTACTATGATTGGTTTTGGATCTCTGATGACATCAAATATGCCACCAATGGTTATTTTTGGTTTTACCTGTTTGCTTGGTACCTTTTTTGTATTTCTCTCTGCAACAATTCTTGTTCCTTGTCTATGTATTTTGCTGAAGTTTGAACATCATGAAAAAAGCCATACCTGGAAACGTTTCGCAAATATGGTTGTTGATCATAGAAAACGTTTTTTTGCAGTTGGATGCGTCTTTGTTGTTCTATCTTTGCTTGTAATTCCATTGGTAGAAACAGATGTAGATTTTTATGATATGGCACCAAAAGGAATACCTGAAGTAGAAAAATTGTTTTCTTACTCAGAAAAACTTGGTCAAGGCGTGAATTTTAATGCCTTACTTGTAGAAACTGATAGTCAGGGTCTTACTTATCCTGAAACTATTAAAGCCATTGCTAATATGTCAAAAGAGATACGAGAAAAGCTAGAGGAGATGGGTGAAAAAGTAACTGTTGCGTCTATTGCTGACCCTATTATAGATCTAACTGAACAATTTAGTAGATTAGAAATAATTAAACAGCTTGCTAATCTTACTGCGATTCAAAAATTATTAAATCTTCCAAATGTAGAAAAAGTACTTTTTGACAAAATCGCAAATGAAAACCTTGTAGACAAGGATTATTCTAAAACAGTAATTTTGGTTTCGATACCTGTTGGAAAAAGTTTACAGGAATTAGAAAAAATAGTTAATAAGATCAACGAGATTGTCTCTAAAACAAGACTCCCACATAATGGTCATGTTTCTCAACTTGCAGGTCAGGATGCTGTCACTGTTGAGGTAAACAAACAGATTATGAGCACTCAAGCATCATCTATGAGTATTGAGTTATTACTTATCCTGGCTTGTTTAATTATAGGTTTTAGCTCAACAAAAAAAGGATTACTTTCACTTATTCCTGTTCTTTTTGTTCTTGCCTGGGAACCGGGAGCCCTTGTCTTGTTAGATATTCCACTCTCGATTATTAACATCACTGTTGCAGCAATTATAGTAAGTACCGGTATTGATTATGGTATTGTTATCACACAACAGTTAAATGAGGAAAGAGCAAAAGGACTTTCAAAAGCAGATGCTCTTAAAAAAACCATAGAAACCAGCGGATGGTCAATTTTAACTGCATCATCTACAACTATGGTTGCCCTTCTTGCAACCTTTGCTGTGAACATACCTATGCTTCACCAGTTCAGTATTATTATTATCATATTGTACCTGCTTTCAATTCTTGCAAGTTTCTTCATTATACCATTTGTGTATGCATCAAGATGGTTTGAATAATTTTCTAAAATAGGGTTATATTTTTAACCAAGTATTCTTAGAATACCTAGTGATATTAGAATCACAAATATTGTTGAAAGAAATGAGCCTATCATAACAGTTAGAAATGTTTCACGAAAACGAAAACCTAAAAATGTTCCAATAATTGTTGTTGACATCGCCCCAGT
>Ga0172362_10000915_pt1 | contig 24900 bp, 51 predicted proteins | sample LakKivs1_kivu2a2_FD_114534 | JGI IMG/M metagenome (GOLD analysis project Ga0172362, IMG submission 114534) | Sediment microbial communities from Lake Kivu, Rwanda - Sediment s1_kivu2a2 | ecosystem: Environmental > Aquatic > Freshwater > Lake > Sediment | place: Rwanda: Western Province, Lake... | reverse complement strand
GATGATGTTTTAGGTTCGGTTGATCCGACAGATATTCTTAATAAGCAGTTTGTCTGCACTGGAACGATTGAGGCTCTGTTTGAGGATGAGGCGACTTTCAAGACTGTGACTCTGGAAGATACGGCAAAGGCTTTAAGATTTGATTTGAAAAATATAACAGTGACGATTGGAACTGCATCGAATCCTCAACTTCAGATCGATTTGGCTAAGGTTAAGTTTTCAGAGATAACGAGGGCGACACCTTTAGGAGATCTGGTAAAGCAGACACTCGGATTTAAGGCATTTTATTCCTTGTCTGATAGTAAATTGTTTCAATGCATCTTAACTAACTTGGCGGTAAACTACTAAAAAAATGGAAAGAGAGATAAAAAAAATCACCACTCCTTCTGGGAAAGTGGCAGAATTGAAAACCTATTTGACGGCTGGGGAAAAAAGGCAATTGAGGTCGATATTTTTGAGAGGGATGCAGGTCGAGATTAAGGAAGGAGAACCGACAATCAAGGAAGTTTCAGGTGGGATTTTAGATGAGGCAGAAAACAAGGCAATCGAATTGGTTGTGGTTTCTTTTGATGGATCTCAGGAGAATGTTCTGGGGAGGCTCTTGGAATTGCCGGTCGAGGAATACGATTTCATTCTGGCTGAAGTTAACAAGATAACGAGGGAGAAGGAATTCGAGGAAAAAAAAACGAGATAATCTATGATTATCAGCGTTTTTTGGGAATCGGTGAAGAGTCTTTACCAGAAGAAATTATAATTGTAGAGATTTGTGAAAGATTTGGGTGGACTTATCAAGAATATCTGGAACAACCGGCCTGGTTTATCGATTTGATTATTGAGAAAAATAAAACAGAGAGTCAAGAAATGAAAAGAAGGGAAAAAGAAAAAAATTAATTATTGAGAGAGCCAATAAAAGAATGTTAGGTGAGGCTGAAATGGATTGTCCTGAAGCAACCCAAGACAGTGAACTAAATGAAAAAAATAAGAAAAAAATTGTTTCAGAACACCAATACGGGTTACCTACTAAAGAAGCTGAAGAAAAAAATCAAAACTGTGGTAATTGTGTGGCTTTTGATATTTCAAAAAGAATGAAATATTGTATGGGAAACGATAGTGGTGATGTAGGTTATTGTTGGATGCATCATTTTATGTGTTCAGGAAAAAAATGGTGTGGCACTTGGGTTGAAGGTGTCCCAATAAAAGATGATTCTGTTTCATATAAAAAACAAGAAGGTTAATTGTGAAAAATCTAATTAGACAAATACTATTAGAAGAATCTAAAAAAACCGAATTTGAATACCAAGTAAGGGACATTGGTGGTGCTGATGTTTATTACAAAAAAAAGAAAAAAGAAAAAAAATGGTCCTTTACAGATAAAGAAGATTTTGAAAAAAACTCAAAAAAGAGTAATATTATAAAGTGGAAAGAAAAATGAAAGATTTAATCAAAAAAATATTAAAGGAGGCTGATTTAGAATGGATGGACCAAATCCCTTCTGATATTGATTTGACTTTATATGATTTTTTGGAACAACATTCTGAAGTTGAGGATGTTAATATCCCTGATTCTGATATTAATTTTAAAAAAATATTTTTTCTTATTGAAGGTGATTATTATTCCATATCAGGGTGGAATAGTAAACAAGATTCTTTTTGGCAAATAGTTCGTATGTTAGATGAAAATGTAGAATTGATTGTTGAGGATAGTAAAACAAGTGAACAAGTTAAAAATTCATTATTAGCTTTTGCTCAAATTAATTGGTATAGTTCAAAACCAAGGGAGTTAGATGTTAACAGACAAAGAATTACCAAAACTATAAAAAAGTTTATAGACGATAAGTTTAAATAAATTATCCTGACCTAATATGGTAAAATGGGATATTTATATAATGTGAAAGATTTAATCAGAAAAATATTAAAGGAAGAATTGAGTGATTTTGATTGGGCGTTAGACAATTCAATTGACGGAAAAGAATTGCGAGAATTAATTTTAAAAGAAAAGGGAACAACTATTCCATTTGAAAAGGTTGGTGGTGATCTGGATTTGAAGGGAACACAAATTGAAAGTCTTGGAAATTTACAATCAGTTGGGGGTGATTTGTATTTATTTAATACTCCAATTGAATCTTTGGGTAATTTAACATCAGTTGGGGGTAATTTGAATTTACGTAATACTAAAATTGAATCTTTGGGTAATTTAACATCAGTTGGGGGTAATTTGAATTTACGTAATACATCAATAACAAAAAAATATACCAAAAGAGAAGAAATAAGACAAATGGTTAATGTTGGTGGTGATATATACTTGTAATGAAAGATTTAATCAGAAAAATATTAAAGGAAGATTCTGAATGGGGTGGAACTGGTAGAGACCTTGATATGAGAGGTCATGTTGGTTATGGTAAAAGGGTTTATGTTCACAGAAATTTAAATGCCCCACCTTACTTTTCAATTAAAGTTGCTGGTGGTGCCACTGGTGGTAAAGTTATAGGATACGATACTTCAGTACGTTTAAGAGATGTTAAATTTATTGTTGGTGAAAGAGGTAACCAACAAGTTTTACCAACCGAGTTAGGTGGTGAAGGTAAGGCTAAAAATGTACATGCTGGAGCCGTTGGTTTTGTTGTTGATAGTGGTAAAAACTATAATGTTGACGGGTGGAGATTAGTAACTTATAATCCAAGAGCAGGTGATAGAACTTTTATATATGTTGACACTCGTGAACCTATCTACAAAGCTAATGAGGCTATCTTAATGAATGAAAAAGAAGTTTGGGTAAAATGAAAGATACGATTAAAAAAATATTAAGGGAATTTGATGAAGATTTTCTTTGGACACAAGAAAATCAAATGGAAGTACCATTACAAGATATTACTGATTGGTGTAACAATAATGAAACCCAAATTGCTGAATGGATTAAGAATGTAGATGAATTCTATAAACAATCCCCACAAATGCAATGGACTGGTGATGAAGATAGTGATGATAACAAAATGGTTGCCTTATCTGTTAAAGCTATTGGTGATGAATTAAGAAATATATATAATAGTTTTGGGACTATACGGGATGAAATAAATTATATACAAAACCCTGATATGTACAATGAGTAAAGATTTATTCTTAGAAGGTAGATACGATTCATTAACTAGAAAAGTTGCTACGGATATAATGTCGGTAATAAGAGAAACTCAAGGGGGTTTGGGATCAGATTTTATTGTTTTACCCGATAATGATGATGATTTCGGTTATGAAAGTAATGCTGGTTTTAGTTTTAAAGTATATCTTTTAATTGATAGGGTTGAATATATGGAGATAAAAGGTAAAAAACAAGATTTTTTAATTAATACTTTTATTGACGATGAAGACCAAATAACAATGGAGATAATGATATCTGAAGAGTTTGAACCTTATTGTTATGATAGAATGTTTTATAAAATTAATGAAGATATTAGACATGAAATAGAACATTATACTCAGACCATATTTGATGATAGAAGTAAAAGTTTACAAAATACGGCTGATTATGAAACTACTTTTGAACATCATATGGACCCTTCGGAAATAGAAGCATTAGCTCATGGTTATTACAGAAGATCAAAAGTAGAAAAATTACCATTTGATGTTATTATCAGAAATGATTTAAATACTGAGATAGATTTAGGTAATTTAACAAAAAGAGAATCCGACATTATAACCCAAGCTGTAATCTCATTTGCTAAGAAGAACTTACCTAAGGCTATTTACAGTGATAATATATAAATTATAATTACCTCATGGAGAGGTATTGGAAAGTTTTTATAGTCTTAAAACCCGAACATGATTTATTAACAGTCAATCAATATATTATTGAGAGACCTGAAAATTTTTTACATATTAATGAAGATATACCCAAGATAAACGTCTTGTATGAGTTACCGCCAGGTTGGTTAACTTTAGAAATAGAAAAAGAAGAGGTGTTAAAGGCTTTAAAAAATGTTTTAAATTCATTAAACTTACCTAAAGAAATAAATCAGATAAAACATAAATTCTAAAGAAGTATGGCAACTAAAAGTAGACATAGAAAAAATCATAAGCAAAAAGTTAATGCTTATAAACAAAAAACTAAAGACAAGAAAAATTTTCTTGTTAAAAGACTTAAAGAACAGTTTAATAAACATTTCGCAACAGAAGTCCAAAGTGAAGTAGATAAATTAAATGAAAATCAAATAGGAGAATAATATGTCAGAAAAAGTTTTAAACAAATACGAAATAACTAATAAAGAATTAGTTTACGACGGGTTTTCAAAAATTGAAAAATTAACCGTTTCAGAAGGTGATAAAGAATATGATAGAGAAGTTTTTAAATGTGGTAATTCAGTTTCAGCCATAGTTAAAGACACGGTAAAAAATAAATATATTTTTGTTGAACAATATAGACCCGCAACAGATGGTCTAATGGTTGAAGTAGTTTCAGGTATGATTGATGAAGGTGAAAAACCAGAACAAGCTATCAAAAGAGAAATAATGGAAGAAACAGGGTATAAAGTTGATTATATCAACCATATAGCTGATTTTTACTTGACACCTGGAAAAAGTGATGAGATTTGTTCACTTTTTTATGTTGAAGTTAGTGAACAAGTACATGAAGGCGGTGGTATTGGTGATGAAAACATTGGTATTGTAGAAATAGAAAAATTAGGATTAAATGGTAAAATTTTCCCTAATGACCCTTTTTCACCAATAGTAGAAGGAGAAGAGAAAAAATTAATCCCACCATACCAATTAATAGATGCACGTTCAATTATTGCTGTATCTTATGTTGAAAACAGTAACACCTTAAAAGGGATGTCAGATGTTATTACACAAGCTAAATTAAGATCATTATGATAGATGAAAGATTAGTAGAAGCTTTAAGGTCTAAATACCAATACCAAATGAAGGACGCTGTTGCTAAAATTAATAATTTATTAAATAACCCTAATGTTGATTCCATTGAGGAGATAGATTCTTTTTTAGATGATTTTAAAAATGCTAAAGATAAAGGTGGTTATTTTGAGGGTATCTTAAACACATTAAAAACTAATCCTGAAGGAGAAAATCAAAAACAAGTATTATGAAAAGATTAACAGTACATTTAAAAAAAGTTAAAAAAGAAACTAATGATAAAGGTAAATCTTTTATCAAAAATACAATATCTTTTAATGTTAAAGATGATGTTGAGATAAATCAAATTGTTGCCGATTTAAATCAAAATAATAATGTATCTAAATGGTACGTATCAAATCTTAGGTAATGGCTAGTTTTGTATTTTTTTGTGTGGATGCTCAACAAGATTTTTTTAAAGATGGTTTAGTTGATATTCCTTTTAGTGAATCCATTATAGAAAAATTAGATATTCTTACAAAAGTAGCTAAAGCTAATAATATTAAAACAGTAAGTTCCATTAGGTGGTTTAAAGATGACTCTGGTTTCTTCTCTGAAATACCAGATTATAGAGAAAAATTACCTAAACACTGTGTTAAAGATACTAAAGGTGCTAGATTTATTAATCAAACAGCACCCGACGATTATTATTTGTTAAATTGGGAAAACCCCAGTGGTTTAGCTTTTCAACATATCCATAACAATAGAAATATTGTAGTAACAAAAAAGGTCGATGAACTTTTTGAAGGTAATTCTTTTTTTGAATCTATCATTCATAATTTAGGAGTCCCTTTTATGGAAAGACCGACTTTTATTGTATATGGTATTGAAATTGGGAAAACTGTTTTAGGTTTATTAAAAAGGGGTTATACTGTGTCTGTTGTTGAAGATGCTAATATTAATTTAAATGGTCAACCATTTAAAAAAGAAGATATTATAAAACCACAAATATCACCCGACGCTGACATTAAACCAAAAGAGTCAGTGGACCTTAATTTTATTAAAACAATAAATTTTTTACCAAATGAGTGATTCAGGATTTGATATGGAAATTATTTCTAGATGGGAACCAACAGGTTTAATTGATGGTTTACCTATTTGGGAAAAAGAAGAATTAGCTATTTTGTATGATAATACCATTAAACTTATATTATCTAACAAAGTAATTAATAAGTTACCTAAAAATATTAGTTTATTATTAGAGGAATGTAGTATGCCTGTAATTAGAAGATTATATAGAAGAATAGGACCCAACTTTAATTTAGAAAATTTATTATCAGAACTATTAGATAGTGTTGTTAAAAATGAATCTGAATTAGTAATAGAACCTACCATAGAATTTAATCCTATTGTAAATTTTTGTATTGATTTTGCTGATAATTACTCAGATGAACTCACATCTTTTAACGAACTAACAAAAGAAGAGTACACACAACAAGTGGATAAAGTTTTAGATTATGTTAGACAAGTATTATTGAACGATGGTATGGTCTCAAATGTAGATAAAACTAATGAAGAATGGGTTTTAAAATTGTCTGATAAAACTAAATCAGTTCAAAGCACTCGTTTTTGGAATCAAAAAATAGCCAAAGACTTATTTATTTTTTCACTTTCTGAAATAAATAAAGGTTTAGGTGTTGACAAATAAAAATTAAATTACTAATTTTATATTGTTGTTTGAAGGGGAAGTCTACAAATAAAGAATAGAAGAATAAGATAGTCTAAAAGATTGTAGTTTAATCGTGGAAGATATCTGAGGTCTTAAGTAGTGAAAGAGACTCCAAGATTCAAATGTATACGGTGGGTAAAACCACCGAATATGCGTAAGTAGTTTAGTGGTCAAAACACCTACCACTCCTGGTAGGAGACGACAGTTCGAATCTGATTCCTTACGCTCTAACAAGGTCACAGAAATGTGACCTTTTTTTTTACATATTATTGATTCTAAAATTAGAAATCCATATAATTAAACTATTAAAGATTAAAAAAATGGGAAAGAAAGATTTAAAAAAACAATATGATTATTTGGATTTGGGTGTTATAGATTATGTATCTAGAATAGACCCTAGTAAAACAAAAAAAATAACACCATTACTACTTAAAATAATTTCTAAAACAATTAGTAATGATAAAAATAGGCCAAGTAAACGTCTAAGTGATATTGCTGAAAATAGAATTGACGAATATATAATGGAGATGTTATTGGATATGCTTGGCGAGGGTTACCGAGGTTTATCAACGTTAAAAGAGTTCAACGAACATCTAGAAAATAATCGTATTGAGAATACAGATTTAAACACTTATGAAACATGGCAAGACATACTAACACAGAAAGGTCTTGCTGATATAAAATTGTTAGATAAAGAATTAACCAAACAAGTTGAAAGAATTTATGAAGATTCTACTTGGTTAGTAGTTAAACCTCTATCCTTTAGTGCGTCCCTAGCTTACGGGTCAAGTACAAGATGGTGTACGGCTATGAAAAATGACCCAAGTTATTTTTATAGGTATACATCTGATGGCATTTTGATTTATGTCATCAATAAAGTTAATGGTGAGAAGTTTGGGGTTTATTCTAGTGAATCTGAATTATCTTTTTGGAATGTCATTGATAATAGGATTGACTCAATGGTATCAGGAATACCCACTAATATTTTATCCATAATTGCTGAAAAAATTAATTTGGATAAAAACCCAAAAAATATTGAATTGTTCTCAGATGAAGAACTTAGAAACAGAAATAGATATATTGGTGAATTAAAAATTCCATATGGATTAGATATTGAAGAAGTAACTGATACGATGGAAGAACCCAGACTTATGTATGGTGAAGGTGGTGAGTATGATGTTTATGAAAGTGAAGTGTACGAAGAACCAACACCTGAAATAGGTATAGCAGTTACTAGTTATTTTGATTTAATCAATGTCAACGATGTTCAACAAGGGTGATATTGTTAAGTTGACTGATGGTAGGGAGGTTAAGGTTGTTAACCTCCCCACTTCTTTTATGGCTAATGGTTCTTTTGAAGTCATTAGTAATGGTGGAAAATTTTGGGTTAAACCTGATGAAATTCTTTATAAAATAGATACTCAGTGGGTTGATAATATTAATGAGTATTTTGAAATAATATATGACGAAACAGGTATTAATATTATCCCTAAAGAATTAGAATCTATAGATATAGAATCAGATAGAGAAGATATTAAAAGAATTAAATTAAATTTATTTGGGGGTCGTAAACATATCACTATTAACTTACATATAGGTGATACTGTGATAAACGATAAAGAAAAAATTACAATCAGACCACCAAAGGAAAAGAAAAATAAATTAGAAAAAGTTATTGAAGCCATAAAAGGTGAAGATGAGGTTTAACTAAATGAAAGATATTTATAAATAGATGAGATTTTTTATAACCATATTATTTTTATTTTTATTACAATTTAGTTACACTCAATGTAATACTAATAATACTATTTGTACTTCAGGAACCGCTGGTCCATTCACCTTTGGTAATGGAGGACCCGCAGTTAGTACTTGTTTAGATTGGTTGGGGTCTTCTAGATTTGCGTATATTGTTTTATATATAACACAATCAGGTCCATTAAACCTATACATTGATGGTAATGGTACGACAGGTTTTATGGATGTTGCTATTTTTAATATACCTTCAGGGGTTGCTCCATGTACGGCAATACAAAATAACACAAATCAAATTGGTTGTAGTTATGCACAAAATTCAAACGGGTGTAATCAATTTGGTAATGCCTTTCCTTGTACAAGTTCATCTACAGCACCAAATGTTGTTGTTGGACAAGTAGTAATGATTGTAGTAGAAGATTGGATGAACGGACCATCAACAAATTTTACATTACAATTGGGTCCACCACCAGGGGCACAAACAGGACCACCAAACACAACAATAACATCTGTCGGTCCTTTTTGTACGACATCACCATCAGTACAATTACAAGCAGTTAATATGGGTGGAACTTGGTCGGGACCTGGTGTTTCATCTACAGGTACTTTTAATCCTGCAACAGCAGGTGTCGGTACCCATACGATAACTTATACTTTAGGTCAAGCACCTTGTGCATCAACAAGTACAACAACAATTATAGTTAATTCATCTACAGTTACACCAACATCAACAAATGTGACTTGTTTTGGGTTATGTAACGGTACGGCAAACGCCAATGTAAGTGCGACATCTTATTCATGGTCAAACGGAGCAACAACCCAATCAATATCAAATCTATGTCCTGGCACTTATTCAGTAACTGTAACACAAAATGGATGTACTTCAACAGGAAGTGTAACAATAACACAACCCGCACAATTTTTTGTCGGACCAATAACACATAATTAAATAATTTATTATGAAAAGATTAATTTTATTTCTAATGTTATTAATTTCATCGATAGGGATGAGTCAAACATCAACAATAAATCCTGATACAGTTTGTTATCAGACATCGGGTTCGGTGTATACAGTACCATCATTAGGTGCTGGTTATACTTATACTTGGACAGTTGTATCACCTGGGGTTTTGGTATCAGGCCAAGGGACGAATACTATCAATGTTAACTGGTCTTCAGCATCACCTGGTCTTATTAATAACGCAATTACAGTTGTTGCGTCAAATGCTAGTGGGTGTCAATCAACACCTGTAACTCTTAATGTTTTTATATTACAAGTAATCCCAACAATAACATCTCTTGGTCCATTCTGTTCTACTGAACCTTGTGTTACACTAACAGGAACACCAGCAGGAGGAACATTTTCAGGACCTGGTGTGACAGGAAACCAATTCTGTCCTGCTAACGCAACAATCGGTACAAACACAATAACTTATACTGTTACACAAGGAGGATGTACATTCTCAACAACAACATCTGTAACTGTTAACTCACAACCTGTATTATCACCAATCCAACACAACTAATGAGATTTTGGTGGGTCATATTATTTTTATCATCTTTCACCTTCACACAACAACAAATCGAGTTGTGTGATGGTGAGGAGATAACTTATACCTATTTTAGTCCAACAGTAGATCCTGGCAACAATGAATGGGAAGTTAATGGTTTATATTATTATACCGAAGATTTAACGATGACTTGGACTGACACGGGTACTTATGTAATAAATTTAATTAGATATAATGGTTCTTGTCCTTCTGAACCTATGTCATATACCATAACAATTAAGGGATGTGAAAAATTAATTTATTATGTTCCAAATGCGTTCACACCTGATGGAGATGATTATAATCAAAAATTCACACCCGTATTTACATCTGGAATAGACATATATAATTTTCATTTAATGATATTCAACAGATGGGGTGAATTACTTTTTGAAAGTTTTGATTCAACAAAAGGATGGAATGGAAATTATGGTGGAATTCCATGTCAAGATGGTATTTATACATGGAAGGTAAATTTCGGTGTTGTAGGAACTGATGAAAGAGTAACGGATTATGGTCATGTAGTTTTAATAAGATGAATAATTTAGAAATTTTAATAGCAATATTAACACCAATAGGGGTGTTTTTATGGGGTTACATTGAATATAAAAAAAATAAAAAATGAATAAAGTTTTTTTAATTGATATTGATGGGACCATATGTGAAGACATTAAAAATGAAGATTCACATCTATACCCAACAGCTAAAGTATTTCCTGACGCACTTAAATTAATTAATAAATGGTATGATGAAGGTAATATCATTACTTTTTTTACTGCTAGAGAATCTAAAGATAGAGTAACAACTGAAGCATGGTTACTTAGTCATGGTTTTAAATATAACGGATTGGTTATGGATAAACCTAGAATTAAAGATAATCAAGAATATGTCTGGATAGATAACAGAAAAGTTAGAGCCGTAACATATCTTGGCAATTGGACTGAGTTAAAAGAAGTCGACGCAAGAATACAAATATTTGAATAAAAAAATAAATAATATGAAAGGTTTTAAATTAAGAAGTGGTGCAACACTACATATGGATGAATTTAATAATGTTAGATATTCATCTGATTTTGAATTAGTTTTAGGTAAAATAACAGATGAATTTAGGTTTGTGGCAAACTCCAATATAGTGTTTGAACAAGGTTTGACTTCTGAAATTTTAAAAGGGATATCAGATTTAATTAAACAAAAAGCTGGTATAGGGGTTAAAAAAGCTGAAGCTGAAAAAGAAATGGTGGATTAATTTTATTTTATCCACCCTTGTGATATTTATAATATATCATGGAGTTAAATAAAATTATTAAAAAATATCTAATAAAAGAAGTTGCTGGTATTTCTTTTGAAGTTAGGATGTGGGCTCAAATAATTGAGAATTACGTAAAGGACTATATCCAAAGGGAGAAAGAAAATATGAAGACCCAACAACCACCTTCATATCAACCACCACAACCAAAATCAACTTCTTGGTCAGCACCTGAAGAGGATGACAATTTTGAATTTGATTTAGAGTTTACCCATTTTGAGGATGATGAAGGTAAACTTTACGATAAAGCAAATATATATTCCGACGAACTTTATATTAATTCAGATATACTAGAAGATTACCCTGGAATAAAAAAAGCTATAACAGCTAAATTATTTACAGTTACCTTAGACGGTGAAGGTAAATTTTTTATAGACGTAACGGGTGGAACTTTCCCTGAAGCTTTTAGAGCTGGTATAGAAGAAATGATTGCTGACCACATGACACTTGGTGAACCATTTTATACTGATGATTACACTAATGTTTATGCCGTATCAGATGATTTGGAGGGTTCTTATCATGGTTACATGAGTGAAGGTGACGAGGACAAATATAAAAGTTATTATGGTGGATACTACCAACAACCCAAAATAGATAAAATAGAAATAAATGGTAAAGATTTTCCTGAGGCTTACGAAAAGTTTAAAGTAGACAAATGGGTAATCACACCGTCTAATAGAATAGAATATGACCATTGGAAATCTGGTTATGATGAAAATAAACAATATGTAGTTTATCTTAATATGCCTTTGTATTCTGTGGGTGGTTCAGCTTTGGTACATGAGGTTAAACATGCTTATGATGATTGGAACCGTATGAGTAGAGGTGCCCAACCAATTAGAGCTGGATGGGAAATTCAAAACATCTATACACCCGATTTTGAAAAATTAGTTTTGGGTGGGTCTTATAAATTAAGTCCAATGATACACCCAATAATAAGATATTATTATTTAGGTTCTAAATTAGAGTCACCTGCCTATTTGGAAAATGAGTACGATAGTCCTGTTATGGGTTCTTATCGTGATACAGCTAAAAAATTAATGAACTTTAAGGCATCCAATTTCTTAGATAAGAAAGGTAACCCAGCAAAAGGTTTACAAGAATCATGGACAGAACTTATTAGAGATTATGACATACCTTTCTTTAGAAAGTTTAAAAATGTTGTGGATTTTTTAAATTATACTGAAAAATACTTTAACAAAAGAGGTCGTGAGATTCTTAGACGTATTGATAAGATGAAGTATATCCATGGGAAACCTATGACAACACAGGCACCACCAAAGGTTTATACAAAACCTGAAGCCAAAACAACAGAATTACCTAAATGGACATCAGAACCTATTAGTGATGAGGTAACAAAATTAGATAAACAAATAGATAAGTTAGAAGATGAGTGGGATAAACTTTATGATTTAGACCCTAAAAAATATAAAATGGATTTAGATGAACTTGAAATCATAATCAAGGGTCTAATAGAAAAAAGAAATAGATTAGCTAAAGAGTCACAGAAACCAAGTGACGATTTACCTTTTTAAGTCTTTTCTTATTTAAATGTTTTTAGTATCTTTATTTTATGGATGAAGTATGTATTATAAGAAAAGTAATGAGTGATAAATACGGTAAAAAAATCAATGTTTTACTAACAAATGGTCACTCTGAAATTTTAGAATTCAATAATCTTAATGAAGCTGAAAAACTAGAACTTGTTTTGAATGAAAATTCAGACAGTGAGTGGTTTTATTCAGTTTTTACAATAAAAAAAAATAAATAATGTGTAATGAAAAACCTTTTTGGGCTAAGAAAAACACTGATAAATGGTTACAATTAAAATTTAATATAGATTTTTTAAAAAAAACAAAATTAGAACACGGTAAATTACATTGTGAATATTGTGGTAAAGAAGATTTAATTATTTATGAATGGTGTGATAAAATAAATCATAATAATGTCGCAACTGTTGATCACTTTTATCCAAAGTCTAAGTTCGATGACTTGAAAATGGATGAAAATAATTTTGTGGTCTCATGTTATAATTGTAATAGCCAGAAAAAAGATAAATTATGGCCGAAAGAAAGTATAAAATACCCGTTAAAAGGGGATAAAATAGTTAGTTTGTTAAACATTAGTACCAAATATAGTTAGATGGCATAACGATAAATGTAAAAAAAAAATAACAATAAATTAATTGAACAAGAATGAAAAATTTAGATTCTAAAGAATATTATGAAATGATTAAATCTGATAATTTATCAGTGGTTAAGTTTTCCGGAGTTTGGTGTGGACCATGCAGGGTATTAGCACCAATCTTACAATCTGTGTCAGAAAAATTTGATGATGTCAATTTTGGTGAAATAGATGTTGATTCACAAAAAGAGATTGCCATTGAACAAGGTATTAGAAGTGTACCAACAATTTTATTTCTCAAGAATGGTGAGGTCATTGAAAGAATGGTTGGGTTACAACAATCTGATTTTTATGAATCTAAAATAAATTCACTTAAATAATTAAAAATACGGTTTAGGACCGTTATAGTTATGGCTATAGGAAGGGGTCAAATCGCTATCATGACCCCTTTCATTTTTTAAAAATGTTTTATTATGTCAACACAAAAAGAAGATTTAATTAATGTTATCAGGAAATTACAGACAGTAATTTCGATAGTGATATTTTTCATAATATTTTTCTTTTGTTGGGGTGTAACAGATTTTAAATTAGTTGACATCCAGTTATCTCATTGGGGTAGAAAAAGTGTTGGTGTGAGTTGGGTATGGAATTCTGTTATAATACTATTATCCTTATCCACCTTTTTTAATAGTTTTATTTTTGTTAAAAGAAATCAGAGGGTAAAAAATAAAAAAATACCACATATATTATTTGGTTTTGTTTCATTATGTCTATTTCTTGTTGGTTTTTTTAGTGTTGATTATAATGTTATACATAACATAGCGGCTTACATATACTTTTTCATGTATCCGCTATCAATATTCATAATGACTTATTTAAATAGGTCTTCGTTGTTATATAAAGAATGGTTTACACATTTAATTATTTCAATTATTATGGTGATAATTCCATTAATATTCATATCTTTGTTTAATGGAATGGCAATAGCGGAAATAAGTCATGTGATTCTTGTTTGTTATTGGAATTTATATGTTGTTTTTAAAAATTTTTAAATGAATATTATGCGTAAGTGGTTAAAACGTAAGTTTAAAAGACTTAAAATAAAATGGTTGATTTGGGAAAGAGATTCTAAATTCTTAAAGTCTGATGAAGAAAAAACGGAATACGATAGATTATGCCTTTCTATTTGTAGAAAGTTAATAAACCACCCAGATTCCAAATTCAGTATTGCTCCAATATCTGAAAAGAAATATATTATAAATGAATCCTTGGGAATGTTCGTTGTCTTTCAAAATCAAAATGTTGAAATAACTAACCATGTTTACCATTATTTTGTTAAGTTAGACGCTAGAGATACAACTAGACTTAATCATATGTTTGATAATAAAACAGAAAAAATAAGATTGGCCTACGAAGATAAAATTAGGTCGCAAATTAGTAACAGTCTTATCCAAATTTTAGATAAAGTAACAAAAAAATAATAACAATATGCAAGTATCTTTTGATTTTGATGGAACTCTTTCACGTAAAAACGTTCAAGAATATGCTAAAGAATTGGTAAATAGGGGTATTGATGTCCATATTGTTACTAGTAGATATAGTGATGAAGCGGCCAAAGAAGCTGGTTGGCGATGGATATTGGACCAAAATAAAAATCTATTTAATGTTGCTGAAGATTGTGGTATTGATAAAAATAATATTACCTTCACAAACGGAAGGGACAAAATAGAATATTTAAAAGGTAAAGATTTTAAATTTCATTTGGATGATGATGAAATTGAGTTGATGTTAATTTTTGAATCTGATGAAAAATGTATACCTTTGAATGTTGGTCATAGTGACTGGCGTGAACATTGTGAAACTGTAATTGAGAGTTAAAATGAAAGTCTTGTTTTTAGATCACGATGGTGTGATTTGTTTATCAAATAACTGGGGTGGTCGTTATAAGAAAAAAGGGTTCGATAGTAATCCTGAGACACCAATGGATACCCGAATGGATAATTTTGATACAAAGGCGGTTAAAGTCCTAAAACAAATTATTGACGAAACAGGGTGTGAACTTGTTATCTCTTCTGATTGGAAATTACATGGAACATTAGACCAAATGAGGGAAATGTATGTAACTCGTGGAATTAAACCCCCAATCGCATACACACCCGATATGAAGGACTTTGATGAAACTGGTCACGCTATGTTACATTGGAAAGGTTATAATGAGAGTATCCGTGTTTATGAGGTTAATGAATACCTAAAGAATCATCCTGAAGTAACTCATTGGGTTGCGGTTGACGATATGAATTTATCATCTCTTGAAAACTTTGTAAGAACAACAAAACCTTATAACGAGGGTATTAAACAATCAGGTGTTAAAGATAAAATTCTAAAATATTTTAAGTAATATGTTAACTGTGTTATTAGCTATAATATATGTCTTATTGGTTTTATCCCAAAAGATGTTTGCGTTATATACGAAAGAATATAGTGCTGGTTTGATGACTCTATCTTTTGTAATAGCTATAAGTTGTTTTATAAGTTCATTTTATATTTCAGCATCAATATGGTCTATTTTAACTTTGTTAGAATATAATCATTTTATAAAACTGTAAGATTGTTATTAATTAAAAATAATTTACTATATTTGTACTATGTTATTAGCCACATCTCTCATAGTAAATTTCATTTCGATAATGATAATAATTTCTTTAAGTAAAGAATCTAAAATTACTTATAAAGATAAAATAGTGTATAAAGATAGGGTTATCTATAAAGACAAAATTGTCTATAAAGACAAAATTGTCTATAAGGATAGAATTATCTATAAAGAAAAAAAGGTAAAACCCACCAAAAAAGAAGTTGTGGTGGAAGAACCAATTATTGACCCTGAGATTAGTTCTAAAAAGGCTGAAATCTTAAGGGAGCTCTTTATCTTGGAGTCTAAAAAGAAAAAGACTAAACAGGACATGGATAATATTTATACGTTAAAGATGGTGTTACCAAACATAAAATAATTTAAGTATGAAAATATCAATGGGTGCTGACCATGGTGGTTGGCAATTAAAAGAAGAAATAAAAAATTACCTTACAAGTAATAGGTCTATTGAAATTATAGATAGAGGTTGTTATAGTGATGAAAGGTGTGATTACCCTGATTACGCACATTTAGTATCTAAAGATATTAAAAAAGGTGATTGTGATTTTGGGATATTAATTTGTACTACAGGTAATGGGATTAACATGGCAGCTAACAAATGGAAAGAAGTTAGAGCTGCTCTCTGTTGGAACTCTAATATAGCTAAAATGGCAAGGTTACATAACGATGCTAACATTATAAGTTTACCTGGTGGATATATTTCGTTAGTCGAAGCCATAAATTGTGTTATCAATTTTATTGACACCGAGTTTGAGGGTGGTAGACACGAGAACAGGGTTAAAAAAATATCAAAAAAGTAACAATAAAACCCCTTTTTTAAGGGGTTTTTTAATTTATTGGAATATTTATTGGCATGAAGATTTTTAAACACATATTCCATTTAATACCTGTATTCGGACTAGGTTATGTAGGTATTTTTTTATACCCAGAATGGTTAGATAGTGGGTACTTAGATGATTGGTATCCTAGGATAGGTGCTGGAATAGCCACTTATGGTGGGTTTATAGGTTCACTTGTATGGTATATTTTAAATAAAAAATATTTCTGATGGTGGTAATAGGATTGTTATTTTTTATTTTAGCTTCAATCTGTGAAGCTATAATGGATATTTTACAATTTCATTATATAACATCCCCATTTAAAAAATTTAAAAATAACGTTTTTTGGGACCCTGAAGTTTCTTGGAGAAATAAGTATAAAGACGGTGATCCAAATAAGGGACCTAGATTTATCGGTTCTGATACAATATTTGTTGGTCTTACTGATGCTTGGCATTTATTTAAAATGTTTAGAACACTTTTTATATTTTTAGGTGTATTATTTTTATTATTACAATTTAGTACTTTTTGGATATCAATTATTGTGACCGCATTATTAAGAATATTTTTTGGTGTTGGTTTTACTATATTTTATGAAGGTTTAAAAAAATAATATGGACTCGGTTGGTATTTTAATAATTTGTAGAAAAACAAAAAGATTTCTATTACTACATAGAGTTGAAAAACCCGTTGTGTGGTCCATTTTGACTGGTACCATGGATGTTAAGGGTGAAACACCTTTACAATGTATTAAACGTGAGATAAAAGAGGAAATAAGAGTGGAACCTACGTTTATTGAAGGAATCAAAAAAGTGGGTACATTAAAAAGTAATAGAGGGACATTTCATGTTTTTGTTGGGTTTGTAGATGAAGAATTCACACCTGATTTAAAATTAGATGAAAATGATAAATTTAGGTGGTCTGATGAAAATGATTTACCTGATAATATACATAATAAATGGGGTGAGACCTACAACTTAGTTAAAAATTATATAAACTTAAAAGAGGTTGTTTCAAAAAAAATTAAATTGTTATTAAAAAATTAAAAAATGGGAGTTTTAAAATCTATTGTCAATTGGGAATTATGGCAAAAAACACAAGAACCAAGAAAAATAGACACAGAATATAAATCACACACTGAACCTGATTTTAGTGAATTTAAATTAACCGAAAACGAAAAACCAAAAAAACATAAAAATGTTTTAGGTGTAGATTCTGATGCAATAGTGAGATTTTGTTATTTAAATGAATCGTCACTTTGGGTGGATTCTGTTAGTGAAAAAATTTTAAATGTTAATATTTTAATTTGGAAATACGACAATACACATTTTTGGATTTAACCCTAAGTCAACAATATTTATTATTGATGAACATTAAAAAAATAATCAGAGAAGAAATTGAGGTAGACCCTGATTTTAAATGGATAGATGATATCCCTTCTTTTATTCCAGGAAAATACTTTGAGGAAGAAGATATTTGTTTTGACACATATGGTGATGACTGTAAAGTTAATATCAGTGACGATGAAACTGTATTTGTATTAGACTATGAGGATTGGAGAGACAAAATTAGTGAAGGATTTGGTGATTCTGACCATATAGTTGAACCTTTTTTACAATATACAAACTATGATGGTGATGGTGATTATTATGATTTTGATGAAGAAGACTTTAATTATTCAGGTTATCATATGAATAATGAACAAAGAGAAAGATTCCGAAAAATATTAAACTTATTTAACCCCTATGGACATTTAGAAGGTTTTCTTAATGATGATATGAATGGGATAGAAAAATATCTAACCAATAAAGAAATTAAGGATTATTTTATTGATTTAAGATACAGGTATCTAGAAATTATTGGATACCAAGTTCAAGAAAATAGATGGAAATCAATTGGTGAATATTATAAAAATGTGACTCTAGAAGCACAAAATCAATATAATATCTCTGTAAAATTTGTGAAGAAAAGTGTTCGTTGGGGTGATGATATAGAAATTACTGTAAAGACACAAGATTTAGTTAACTTATTAAGTCAAAAAAATGAACCTGATTTATCTAGAGCTTTAGATATGTTATCTAGTGTTATAACTAGACCTAATTGGTATGGCTATTTCTTTGAAGATTGGGATACTAGTGGTGCTGAAGATGATATTAGAAACACTTTTGAAACATTTTTAGATAGAACTGAAACTTATATTGAAGAGAATTCAGAAGAATTTAAGGAACAATTAGATTTTTACGATAGTCTTAAAAAATTAGGTTTTACAACAAGGGGTGGACAAAGTGATATGTGGTTCAAAGAAACCCCTGATGGCGGGATGTGGGTTATAAGTAGAATAAATTTTCAAGATTATAAATTAAGATTGGATAAGAAAGATACTACCAATATGTGGAACCCAACTGACGAAAAAAATATATTTGTGATAGATCTTGATGACTTACCTATTTATTTATCACAATATCGTATGGACATTTAATTTAAAAATTACTAATATTGTTTATGGAACAGAAAACAATTGGTAAATCTAAATTAAGTGAGATGTTACCACATTTAAAAGAAGTCTCTAGAGTTTACGGTTTAAGACTTAATAGAGCTAAAGAATTTAAAATGGCTAGACTTATATTAGCAAATTTATATAACTCTTTAATATAAAATTTATGTTAAAAAAAATTAAAACTTATTTAAAAGGATGGTGGAAACGAAATATTGTTGATGATTGTCCGCCTGAATTAGAAGATGAAGAATTCTCAGAAAAATATAGAAGATGAAAAGTATTATTAGATGGGTTGAACTTAACCTTGGTTGGTTTTTTGTTAACGGTAGAAAACAGGCTCAATGGGCTGAATATTTAAGAAATAAGTATTACCCAGTTGTTGAGGAAAAGAAAATTGAACCCTCACCAATAAAAGAAAAGAAAACTAAAGGTAATACAAAACCTAGAACTAACACTAAAAAAAGTGGTGAGAAACCTAAAAGTTCAACCACGTAAAAAAAAGGAATGAGATTTATAGAAGCATTACCACAATACCCCATGGCAGCAATAATGTTAATTGTTGTTATTTGTACAGTTTTTTTCTCGGTTATGGAAACCATATCAAAAAGAAAAAAAAGAAAATAATATTTTTTTGTTATACCAATATTTATTGGCATGGCAAAGGCAAGAAAAGAGGGGAAACCCAAGAGAAACCGTGGTAATCTTGTTAAAACTTTAAACAGGATTAAAAGGAATCACGAGATCCTTAAAAACTACGAAACCAACCTATAGGAAACTAGGGGTTTTTCTTTTTAATGTCACGTATTTACTATTAAAATTTAAATTATTATTTTTGTTTCATGAAGAATTTCCTAATAGCTTTGGGTTTATTGACGATTATAGTTTTTATAAAAAATCTATATAAAGATAATCAGTTTTTAACCGAAGAGGTAGAGATATTAAACTATGAATTATTAGAAAAAGATAGTATCATAAAAAATAGAGATGACAGATATGAAATTATATCTAATAAATTTAGAACCCTCACACAAAAACCAAAGAAAAAAATTAAAAAAGTTATAAAAAAGAACCCTACAGATACTATTAAACCTGTTCAAGAAAAAATAATAGTACCTGAAATAATAGACACAATAAAATAAATTATCATGAAAATTAGAATGAGTAAAAGTTATACTGTTTACGAACTTTATGACGAGATTGAAATTAACAAAGAAGATTATCCTGAATTAGAAGGTATGTCAGATGAAGATGCTTTGGAGTATCTTAAAGAAAATATACATGAATTTGAAATTAAAGATGGGTACGAAGGTTCTTTAGCTAATGAATTTGAATTCGGTAAAGAAATTATTAAAGATAAAAACTACGATGAGGATTACGAACTTTATTTAATTGAAGATTAATTTTTATATTTGTGATTATGGATACAAATGAGATGAGTGAATATTTGGTATCAATTGGTGGATTGAGACATGCATGGGGTAGTCACGAAATAATAATTAATAACCCTAAGTTTTTTGGTGTTGGTTCAGGTTGGTACCCAATAATCAAAGATTTAATAGATGGTTTGATTAAACTTGGTTGGGATAAAAACGTTATCCAAGTTAAACAAAAATTTGGTGGCCTTAGATTTTATATTGATGAAGGTTCAGACGAGATGCATAAACTAATAATTGAAGCTGAAAGGAAAAGTTATGAAACTTGTGAAAAATGTAGTGAAAAAGGTAAAGCAAGGAGAGATATTGGTTGGCATTTAACTTTATGTGACGAACACTACCAAGAAAAAATAAAAGAAATAAATGTACAAAAAAGTAAAACTCAAGACAACTGATAAAATTCAGGATTTTAAAAAGTCTTGGAGAACATTTATTTCTGTCGCTAAAAGGGAGGGTGAAGAAACAAAAGAAGTCATTAGAATTCTACGTAAATTATTACGGGGTAATGAAATAACTGATGAGGAAAAAAATTTATTAAAACACCAGTCTAAGGATTTGGCTAAGATTGTTGCTGTAATGAGTTTGGGTGCTGTTTCTATGATAATACCAATAACCCTAGAAAAAATTTTAAATAAATATGGTATATCAATAATGCCAGAAGAATATAAACCAAAAAAATAAAATAAAATTATGGAAACATTTTATATTAAAGAAGAAAAATTAGATAATGGTAAAAGTAGGTACACACCTATCATGAGAACAACACTTCAAGATTGTTGTTATAATGAAACTTTTCTTATGGAACTTTGGTACCCGTCACAAGGTACCCTGTACACTTACAATTTTGAATTAGCTAAAGACTCAATAGAAAAACAAAAGGAAAGTACGATGACTGTTTTGGAAACAATTGTCCATTCATTCTAATAAAAACATTAATATGGTAACTGTTTTAACAATATTTATGGTTACGTTGATTCTTTTGTGTGTTTTCCTTTTAATAAAAATATATGGTTATAAAAATAAGGTTGTTATTCTTGAAGGGAAAATTTGGTACGAAAAAGGTCTTAACACATTAAAAGAAAGTCATATAAATGAATTAAGGTATGAAATTCATTCTTTGGAAATTAAAAATGAAAATCTACAAAGAAGGAATTTTTGTGTAGGTTCAACATTTTTTTATCCTCATAATCATAACTTTAGAGACGAATTAGTTGGGAAGAGAGCTAAGATAGTAGAAATAACAAGTACAGGGGTTAAATCAAGACTAATAGACACTTATGGTAATTTTATTGATGAAACGTTATGGAACGGTACCCCTGAGTCTGCTTTAACTTATATCTATGAAGATAACCATAATTTAAGGTTCAACTTTAAATAAAGTATACCCCACAATTTGTGGGGTTTTTTATTTATTAAAGATATTTATAAATAAAAATATTATGAAAAAAGTAATAAGACTGAATGAGTCAGATATTGAAAACTTGGTTAAGAAAATAATTAACGAAAGTGAAAATAAATTATATACAGATATTATGAAGGCGATTAACTCTAACGTACCAAGTGGAGATAACAGAGAGCTCATTGCCATATTACTACGTATTATCGACGAAAAAAGTGGTGTCGGTACAGTTACAAAAAACAAAGTAAAAAAATTAGGAAATAATTAACAAAAGTGAACCTCAAAAAAATCATAAAAGAAACCATTGATGATACCGAAGACCCATGGTCTTGGGCCAAATTTGATCCAGTTGAACCTAGAAAAAAAAGTGAGATTAGGGTTGGTGATGTTTACACAATTTATGGTAATGACCATGAAAGATACATTAGATACCAAATTGAGGTAACCGAAATAAATGGTTATGAGGTTGTGTATGAAGTGTTAATAACTTCGGATGAGGAGGAGGAACCTACTGGTAGTATTCAAAGCACGGAATTTGATAATGCGAAACGTTTAATTAAAGATAATTATTGGGTATTAACTAGTTCACTTGATGGAAACTTAAATGAATCTGAAGAAGGGGATGAATGGGGGTGGACCAAAGGAGACCCAACTCTAGAAGAATTAATCGGTAGTGGTTTACTTGATAATGGTGATAAAATTTGGGTTAGAGGTTATACAAAAATTAATAGTTGGGATAGTGATGAACAGGCTGTATATATTGACAGTTGGTTTATTATAGAAGATTTGGGGAGCACTGCTACCAATACTGATTACAGTACTAATAGTGAAGTTTGTGATATTTTAAAATGTAATCTTGTAGGAAGTTTTATAGATGTAGATGAAAAACTTTATGTTTATAAAATAGAAAAGGCAAACCAAAATTTAAAAGAATCTGAAGAAGAGGATGTATGGGATTGGGTTAAAAAACATAATGTTTCTATCCCAATAACCGAACTAAAGCCAAATGATGAATATAAAATTATAGATATTTCAGGGTTAGCTTGGGAGGAATACATGAGAGATAATGATTTAAATGAGTTTGATCCATATACCACAATTTTTAAGATGGATGATAACGGATGTTTTTGGGAATATGGTATAGAATATACAGAAGAAGCTAATGAAAATACTACAGATGTTTATATAAGACCTATTGATAAAATATTTGGTGGTTGGATAAACGTAAATAAAATAATAGTTACCAAAGTTAATACAAATACTTTAACCGAGAACAAAAAGAAAAAAGATGGTTTTGATTGGGCTAGGGAAACAAACCCAGACATAAAATTAGAACCGAACACCTTATATTATTTTGAACCCAATATTGGTGGTGAGGAATTAAAAAATTTTACAAAAAGATTTGCACCAGGTTACAAAGCGTTGGGTAGATACTTGGGGGGTTTGAAAGAGGTTAAATATTTTGTAACAGATGAAACCGGTAAAAAGATTCAAGGTTGGTGTTACTTTACACCTTTAGAAGAGGCCATGGAATTTTATGAAAATTATGATGTAAATTATGTTGATGTTAGAGAACGTTTTGACTTTTAATAATATTTATTAAAAAGATTAAAATGAGAAGACAAAAACAAACAATGAACCTTAACGAAAAGTTAGAGGACATACAAGGAAAACCATTAAACCATAAAACCTCAGCAATTGGAGGTTCAGATAAAATTTATTGTAATTCACCAATACAATTCTCCTTAAATGTATTAAGGGAAAAGAATGAGAACGGCAAGGAATTGAACTTTGCGATAAGTAGTAGCAATAAGTCAACAGACCCTGTGACAAACATCACCTCCAATTCAAGTGTTCAGCTATCTGCTGAAACAACATTTTCGATTAGTGTATTTACTGGGGATACAATGAATATAGGAATGGACTTCATTAGGTCTGGTCGTTTATATTTTGGATATGGGGATTTACCTGTAAATAATGCTGGAAAAATTGCACCCATTCCTGAAGGAGATCAATATTATGGTTGGATTGAATTTTCTAGATTAACTACGGACAATTGTGTATGGATAAATTTATCGAATGTTGATATCATAGGACTTCCTATCGCCTTATCATCTACTACGTGGTCTTTAGGGTATAAGACATCTATAGAGAAAATTAAGAACGATGTAAAGAATCTATATCCTAGTGCAGCAATAACTGCCGATACTCATACAGTGATTGTTGGTCCTAATGTAAATTATAAACCTTATCCTAGTTACGAATCTTATTTGAATGGTTTGTATTCTAGTGGAACTTCCTTGTGTATAAATTCAGATACTCTTAGTGATGGAACTCAAAAACAATTCTCAGGGAATTTTGTTTCAAGCCCTGACAAACACATATATTTAAAGTCAAACTCAGGAGATACATTTGTATTGAGTAGTTCTGAGTTTACTGATAAGATTATATATGGGGGTGATGGTGGAACTTTGGTATATAATGGGGTTGTTGTTCCTCAAAACCGGGATGGAAATAGTGATTCTGTTATATCTTCAAACTCTGTATTTAGGAATTTGATTATAGGATTAAATGAGGGTTATTTTGAATCTTATCCAGAATATTCGGATGGAATTAATTATAGTTTAAATTATTCATTTTTGAAACCTTTTGGTGAGAATGAGGATAGAGGTAGTATGTACGCTAAGATAATACACGAAAATTCCAATTCCTATGGATTTGCATATTCTGATTCGAACCTAAAGACATTAATTCAATCTGAGATTGGTCAGGTTATTGAGATTTATGTTTTAGCAGATGATGAG